>Ga0307517_10000100_pt1 | contig 125762 bp, 122 predicted proteins | sample 23_EM_MG_FD_194515 | JGI IMG/M metagenome (GOLD analysis project Ga0307517, IMG submission 194515) | Populus trichocarpa ectomycorrhiza microbial communities from riparian zone in the Pacific Northwest, United States - 23_EM | ecosystem: Host-associated > Plants > Roots > Unclassified... | reverse complement strand
CACGACAGGCCGGACAAATCCGGCTGCTCGCCAGGCGGCGCTGCCGGGACCGCGAATTCGCCGCGCTTCATCGCCGCATCCGCCCAGCCGAGCCCACCGCCGGAAAACATCGCGTAGGACAAATTGGGCGACGGCCCGAACCGCGCGACGCGGATGTCGAGGCCCTGCGCGCGCACGGCCCGGATCGGCACCAGCGCCACCCGCATCGAGAGATCGAGATCCTCCCTCACCCAGGTTGCGGTCGCCGCCAGCGCGTCACGCGCACGGGCGAGATCGGCCGGCGCCACCGCAAAGCTCGCGCCATCGCCGCCGAACACGAACGGAAACTCGCGGCCGTCCAATGCATTGGTGACGGCGGCAATGACGGCAGCGCCCGCCATGTTGACCGCCTTGTAGCGCTGGTCGGCGATCGCCTTGGTCGATTCCACAATGTCGGCGAGGCCGACGGTCCAATCGTCCGGCAACGGCGAATACAGCGCCGGGTCCATCAGGCTGGTGAAGCCGCGAAAGACCGGAATGCCGCCGTAGAAGATGTCGGTGCCGTCGGGCGTGGTCATCGCGGTGCAAGTTACCCGGTTTTCGGAAAACTGTGTAACAGATACGGCCTGCCCCGTATTCGGGCTCACGCCTGCTACAGTTTGACGCCCCGCAGCACCAATTGGTTGAGCCTGCTCGCAAACGCCGCCGGGTCTTCCGGCAACTCGCCATCGAGGATCTGCGCCTGCTCCAGCAGCAGGAACGACAGATCCGCGGCCGCATCCTTGGCCCCGGCAATCGCCGCCACCAGAGGATGGCGCAGGTTGATCTCGAGGATAGGTTTGGTGATCGCACCCTGGTTCTGCATCGCCAGCAACCGCTCGAGCTGGCGATCGCGGCCATCGCCGCCGGCCACCAGGCAGGAGGCGCTCGACGTCAGCCGCTGCGACGCCCGCACGTCGGAGACCCGATCGCCAAGCGTGTCCTTGATGACGGCAATGGTCGCCGCCTCGTCGGTGGCGGATTCTTCTTTCTTTTCGTCGGCCTTCTCGTCCAGCAGCGGGATCAGGGCGAAATCGATATCGCCCTGGCTCAGCGATTTCAGCGGCTTGCCGCCGAAATCGAGCGGCGCCGAGGTCCAGAACGCATCGACCGGATCGGTCAGCAGCAGCACCTCGATGCCGCGGGCCGATGCGGATTCGAGTTTCGGGTTCGACTTCAGCCGCTCGATGCTGTCGCCGGTGAGGTAATAGATCTCGGTCTGGTTCGGTTTGAGGTTCTCGACATATTGCTTGAGCGAGCGCTTCTCGCCCGACGTGGTGGTGAAGCGCGACAGCCCCAGCAATTTCTCGCGCCGCTCGAAATCTTCCCAGATGCCTTCCTTGATCACGGCACCGAACGAATCCCAGATTTTCGCGAACGCTTCCGGCTCCTTGTCGCCGAGGTTTTCCAGCTCTGATATGACGCGGCTGGTGACGGCTTTGCGGATCTGCGCGAGCTGCGGATTGTTCTGCAGCATCTCGCGGGAAATATTGAGCGGCAGATCCTCGCTGTCGATCACGCCGCGGATAAAGCGCAAATAGGCCGGCAATAAATCAGCGTCGTCGGCGATGAAGACGCGCCGCACATAGAGCTTCACCTTGCCCTTGCGCGCCTGGTCGAACAAGTCGAACGGTTTTGTCGACGGCGCGAACAGCAGCACCGCATAGGATTGCCGGCCTTCGGCGCGGTAATGCAGCGTCATCGCGGGCTCGTCGAACGCGCCTGCGATCGATTGATAGGCGCCCTTGTAATCGTCAGGCGTGAGCTCCGATTTCGGCCGCTGCCACAGTGCGCTGGCCGAATTGATCTGGCGCGGCTCACCCTCTTCCGGCACCAGCTCAATCGGAAACTGGATGTTGTCGGAATAGGCGCGGACGATGCGCTCGATCTCGTAGGTCTCGAGATATTTTTGCGCGTCCTTTTTCAGATGCAGCATGATCTCGGTGCCGCGCGTGACGCGGCCGGCATCTTCCTCGCTGGCGGGCGCGATCTCAAATCCGCTGCCGCCCGAAGACGACCAGGTCCAGACCTGATCCGAACCGGCCCGGCGGCTGGTGACGACGATGCGCTCGGCGACCATGAAGGCCGCATAGAACCCGACACCGAACTGGCCGATCAGATTGGCGCCGTCCTTGGCTTCGGTCAGGCGCGACAGAAACGACTTGGTGCCGGAGCGCGCGATGGTGCCGAGATTGTCGATCAGTTCCTGCCGGTCCATGCCGATGCCGCTATCGACCACGGAGAGCATGTTCGCCGTCTTGTTCGGCATGATGCGGATCGCGGGCGGCGCGCCATCGGTGATCAGCTCGGGTGCGGCGATCGCCTCATAGCGCAACTTGTCGCAGGCATCCGACGCGTTCGAAATCAGTTCGCGCAGGAAAATATCGGTTTCCGAATAGACCGAGTGCACCATCAGATGCAGGAGTTCGGCAACCTCGGCCTGGAACGGCTGGGATTCGGGGGCGGTGGTGGTGGTCATCAGGGGCTCGCGAAATCAGGCGTGGCAGGAAAGCCCTGATATAGCGATGTCGGCTGGGGTGGCAAGCTCGGAGGGGCCTGGTTCGGACTGGCCTAATCCGCGATCGCCGCCAAATACCGCCTGACCGAAGCATCGAACGCGGCCTTGGCATCCGCCGCGATGTTCTTGCCCCACCACGCGCCATAGATGCGATCAAATGCCAGCGGCGCGACCGCATGCGCGATGCCCCGCACCGCCCGCGCATTCAAGGGGATGTAGTTCGGAAAGCTGCGCATGAAGCTCAGCGAGCGACGGTCCATCGCCACCATGGCGACGTCGCCGGTGAGCAGCGCGCCCCGTCCCTCCGCACCCGCGCGCCAGTGCAGGATCGTGGCGCCGGCAAAATGGCCGCCGGCGCGGACGAGAACGATGTCGTCGGATATCCGGTGGCTGTCGCCGGTCCAATGCACGATCGCGGGATGCGGCCGCGTCACCCATTGCCGGTCATCGCCATGCAGATAGATCGGCACGCCGCCGAACGCGTCGCTCCAGTCGGCGACCGCGCCATAAAAATGCGGATGCGAAACGGCGATTGCCTTGAGGCCGCCGAGCGACCTGACATGCTCCACCGCCTCGCGGCTGGCGAGCGGGATGCAATCCCACATCACGCATCCATCGGGCTCGCGGATAACAAGTGCGCGCTGCCCGATCGCAAAGCCAGGGCCGAGACCTATCCCTGAAATGCCGAGATCATCGCGCCAAACGACCCTGTGACGCTCAGCCAGCGCCTCGCGCGTGAGCCATTGCTGGCCCTTCCAGTTCACATATTGCCGCTCGTCCTCGCAGATCAGGCAGGAGGCCGGCGGCGCCGCGCCTTCAGGAAACTGGGCACCGCACTGTTCGCAGGTCCATAGAGGCATGGCCGTCACTCCTATTCAAGGAACGGGTAGCGCAAAACGAGAACCTCCGCATCAGCGCGGGCCCGCCAAAGTGGGCCGTTCTACTTGCAACCCCCGATATACTACGGGGCGCCGTATTAACGTCCCGGTAGCGCCCATTGGCACATCATTGTGGCCGCGGTCGGCGAAGCCGTGGGGACCGCCCGATGCTGTTCGGGAACCGACGCACGCGGGCGAAGAGCGAACGACCTCGAGCGGTTCCAGTTACCCCGCATTTGAGAGAAATCGGCGTCCACGCGGCAGTCGTTGAGCAATGGCTATCAGGTAACAACGGGGTGAGACGATCGTTTCAAGAACCGGGAGCAGACAAGGCACCCGGAACGGGCCTTCCCGAATTCCCGGGACGATGATGAAGCGAATAGAGCAGAAGCATGCATGGACCTCTTGGCCATCGAACCTTGCCCCGCTTTGTCGCCGCCATGCTGGCCGTCGCCGCTATCGGGTTCGCGAGCATTTGCAACGGCGCCGCCATCGTTGGCCAGACACGCCGCGTCGAGCCCGAACGCAAAGTGACGGCGGGCATCGAGGAAATGAAAGCGCAGTATCTGCGCCCGGAGCTGATCCCGTTTCCCAAGGACAATCCCTACACACGGGAAAAGGCGTCGCTCGGCAAGCTGCTATATTTCGACCCACGTATCTCGGCCTCAGCTTCACAGTCTTGCGCCACCTGTCATAGCCCGGGCTTTGGTTGGGGCGACGGATTGGCGGTTGGCATCGGTCACGGCATGGCGAAGCTGGATCGACGCTCACCGAGCATCGTGAACGCCGCCTGGGGAGCGATCTTCATGTGGGATGGTCGCGCCGCCAACCTGGAAGAGCAGGCACTCGGCCCGATTCAGTCATCCGCTGAAATGAACATGCCGATCGAGCAGCTGATGGCCCGTCTCGCTTCGATCACGGCATACAAGCCACTGTTCGAAGCCGCCTTTCCCGGCGAGAAAATGCAGCCCGCCACGCTCGCAAAGGCCATCGCCACCTACGAACGAACCGTGGTTTCCGGGCGCGCCCCCTTCGATGCCTGGATCGAGGGAGACGAACGGGCCATCTCCGATGAGGCGAAACGCGGCTTCGTCATTTTCAATACCAGGGGCGGATGCTCATCCTGTCATGAGGGTTGGAATTTCACCAATGACGGCTTCCACGATATCGGCCTTCCCGGCGCGGACAACGGCCGCGGAAAATTGCTGCCCGACATTGCCAAGATGAAGCACGCCTTCAAGACCCCGGGCCTGCGGGAAATCTCACGGCGCGGCCCCTACATGCACGATGGCTCGCTCGCGACGCTTGAAGCCGTGATCGAACATTACGACAGAGGGGGCGTGAACAGGCCCAGCCGCTCCGACTTGATGAAGCCGCTCGGCTTGAACGCACAGGAGAAGTCCGACCTGATCGTGTTTTTGCAGAGTTTGGCCAGCAACCTCGATCCGACCGCGATGCCTGCGTTCCCCCGTTAAAATTCACCCACTCGAACACCGGGAATACCGATGCGAAAATCAGTCTTGCTCGTTCTTCCAATGCTTGCCGGTCTGACAGTCGGTGCTTTTGCCGCTACCCAGGTGATCCATCAAAAGGGCCGCATCTTCTCGTCCGAGAACGTCACCATCAAGAAGGGCGAGAAACTCGCCTTCCTGAACGACGACAACGTGCCCCACAACATCTATTCGGCCAGCAAGGGCAACGAGTTCAATCTGGGGTCGCAACCGCCCGGAGCATCGACCGATGTGAACTTCAACGAAACCGGCGAAGTTCAAGTCAAGTGTGCAATCCATCCGCGGATGACGATGACCGTCAAGATCATCGACTAACCGCGTTCGAGCAACCGGCTGGAGCCTTACAATGTCGATTCGTTATAAATTTTTCGGAGCCTTCAGCATCGTCGTCGTTCTCGCCATCGGACTTGCATATTACGGCTTCCGCGGCATCTCGACGACCGGCGACCTCGTTGTGAATCTCTACGACGGCCCGCTGATGGGAATAAATCACGCCCGTTCGGCACATGCGGCGCTGAACGAGGCCCGCCTGCTGATGCAACGCTCTCTCTCCGAATCCGATTCGAAGGAGACCGCCGCGAAATTCGAGAAGCTGCTCGATGAGATTGCGGCCGATCTGAAAATCGTTCGGGAGCGGGTCAGGAGCAAAGACGTGCTGGCAGCCCTGGAGCTGGCCGAAGGCCGGGTTCGCGACTGGTCCGTCGCCGGGCTTCAGGTGCTCAAGCCGCCACGGGGCGGTATGACCGCGGTGCCCGCAACCTATTCGATCGTGCAAAAGAGCGAACGTGCCGTCGCAGCGCTCGATGATCTCGTGGAAATGGTCGCGGCCTATGGCTTCGACCATCGCATGGAGGCAGAGGCGACGGTCGCGGCAGCGCGCACCACCATGCTGGCGATTACGATCGGCACCGCACTGATCGGGCTGATGCTGGCGGTCGCCTTTGCATATTCGATGAGCAAACCGATCTTCGCGGCGATGCGGATTGCGGAGTTCGTCGCCGGGGGCCGCTTTACCAACCGGATCGACATCAAGCGGAACGATGAGCTTGGCCGGCTACTGAAGTCGCTTGCCGCCATGCAGGATAGCCTGAAGGCTCGCGCCGGCGACGATCTTGCGCTGGCGCTTTCGAAGGAGCGGATGACCAAGATGCTCGCGGCGGCGAGCGCAACCAACGAGGCGATCATGCGCGCCGAGACGCGCGAGAAATTGTTCGATGTGGTGTGCAAAGCGGCGGTTCTCGGCGGCGAATTCACGACGACGAGCATCGCCCTTGAGCAGCCGGGAAGCGATTTCCTGCGCAATGTTGCGGCATCAGGGCCCGGCGCCGAGCAGTCGAGGATGGCCAAAGTGGCAATCACGACCGCCTACCCCGAGGGACACGGCCTGACCGGAACCGCGTTCCGCAGCCAAAAGCCCTGCGTCAGCAACGATTACCTCGCCGACAAGCAGCGCAGCGCATTTCACGGCGTCGTACGCAGTACCGGGGCGCAATCCGGCGCAGCCTTGCCTCTGCTCAGTCGTGGCCGGTCCGTCGGCGTCCTGCTCTTTCTGTCCTCGGAACGAAACGTCTTTACGGCCGAGGTGGTCGAACTACTCGAGCGGCTGGCTGGAAACGTCTCGTTCGCGCTGGATCATTTCGACCGCGTCGAAGAAAGAGAGAGAGCCGAGGAACGCATCAGATATCTGGCGACGCATGACAGCCTGACCGATCTGCCGAACCGCTCGATGTTCAACCAGTTGCTGGAGTTCTCGATCAAGACCGCAAAGCGCTACGATCGTCAATGCGCCGTCTTGTTCATCGACCTCGATCGATTCAAGATCATCAATGATTCCCTCGGTCATGCGGCTGGCGATGCGCTGTTGGTTGAAATGGCGCGTAGACTTCGCGATGGCGTGCGCACAAGCGACGTGGTCGCCCGGCTTGGCGGCGATGAATTTGTGATCCTGCTGAATGAAATCACGGAGAGTCAGCAGGTTGCGGCAATCGCACGCAATCTGCTGTCGGCGCTCAGCAAGCCTCTGCAATTGGGCGGTCACGAATGCCGCGTAACCGCGAGCATCGGCATCGCCGGATTTCCGGACGACGGCACCGACGAGCAGACCCTGATGAAGAACGCCGACATCGCGATGTACCTCGCCAAGGAGGAGGGAAAGAACGATATTCGATTCTTCTCCAAGGAGATCAAGGCGCAATCGCTCGATCGCCTGACGATGGAAACAAACCTGCGCCTGGCCCTGGAACGAGACGAATTCTATCTCGACTACCAGCCGAAAGTAGATGTGACCACCGGACAAATCTCCGGCGTCGAGGCGCTGCTTCGCTGGACGCACCCGGAACTCGGGGTGCTGCCGCCGATGCGGTTTATTCCGCTGGCCGAGGAAACCGGCTTGATCGTTGCAATCGGCCGCTGGGTCATGAAGACGGCTTGCGCGCAGAATATGGCCTGGCAACGCGAAGGCCTTCCCCCGCTGTCGATGGCCGTCAATGTCTCGCCACGGCAATTCTCCGACGAGAACCTGCTGCACGACGTCGATGACGCCCTGGCCGCGAGCGGAATGAATCCCAATCTTCTGCAGATCGAGATCACCGAGAGCATGGTCATGCTCAATGTCGAGCGGGCGGTCAAATTGCTCGACGCCATTCAAGCGCGCGGCGTGCGGCTCGCGATCGACGACTTCGGCACCGGTTATTCGTCGATGTCGATGATGAAGCGCTTCCCGATCGATACGATCAAGATCGATCGCTCCTTCGTTCGCGATCTGCCTCAGAACTCCGAAGACAATGCCATCGCACAGGCCATTATCGGCATGGGCAAGGCACTCGGCTTGACGATCGTTGCCGAGGGTGTCGAGACGATCGAGCAGGATCACTTTTTGCGTGAACACGCCTGTGACGAGATCCAGGGCTTCCTGTTCAGCAAGCCCGTTTCGCCCGGAGAAATTTCTCACTTGCTCCGCCGGATTCCGCTCGTCGAGGCACCGGCGCTTCAACCGGAACCAGACGTTCATGCTCGGAAGCTTGTCAGACAATCGATGCTTTCGGGCAACGCTGCGTGATTGGCATGAACCTTTCCGCGCCCGCCTGATTGTGCAGATCGTCTCAGCACAGTTGATCGGCAATCATCCAGTATCCTCTTGCAGGCCACTTCAATCTGGCCATCGCTGCCAGCAACACTCAGAAACGTCGCGTGCCCGCAGGTCGATAGATCGGTCGCGCGCGAGGCGTGGGCGCGCCCGGTGAAAATATGTTCGATTGCCGATTTGGCACCGGTCGCGCGGTGTTTGACGGAAGGGTCCCACCCGATGACTGATAGTGCGGCCGCGGAGCCAGCATGTTGTCCTGCGTACCCTGTGCAAATGCGTTACCCGGCACGACGGCCGACGCGCAAAGAAAGATTACGGCAAATAACGATCGCATCGATCCATCTCCGATAGCGCGGCCCTCGCCCTCCGCAACCAGGCTTTCAACCTACAATCAATCGCCAGCCTTCATCGTGGTTCCAAATAACACAATTGGCTGGGAAGATGGAGCCATTACCAGTCTCCAATGCTGCTTTCCCGAGCGTGTCGCGGCCGCTATATTGTCGACATGAAAGGACTGCTCATCTCGCTCGCGACTATTGGGTCCGTGGCCATTTTCTCCGTGGGCTGCCTCGCCGAGGATCGCACCGAAGACGATCCTGCGCAGATGAGCCGGGAGGAATGGAAGACCCAGGTTGCAACCTCGCGTCAGCGGGCGGAGGAAATGAGGCGCCAGCGCAGGAGCTTCGTGCCTCAAGCCCCCACTGTGGAAGAGATAGCTGAAGAAGCATCCAGCCGAGCCTTCAAAGACGATAGCCTTCGACCGGGCGATGTCATTTCAACCAATCGCGGCTTTTTTCGATTTCAAGGTTTTCCAGACCAGGAACGCAAGCCGGACGATTTTGTCCGAATCCGTTAGCCTGCAGCGCTGGTCGGGCTAGACTGCCGACAATGTTCGAGCAATAACGAACGCCAATTCTACTCGCCAAAACTGCATCACGGGGATATCGGGTGTACGTACCAACGATTTCGAGTCGTTGTGCTTTGGCCAGACTTCAAACACTGGGGGCTGAGCTATGACTTCCGAATTCAGGACAAGATCGGCCGCGGCCGCGCTCTTGCTTGCCTCATTGGTTTTGATGCCGACGAGCGCCCCGGCCATTACGGTCGAAGTGGCCAAGAAATGTAATGCCCTGGTCAACAAGCAGTTTCCACCGCGTCAAATTGGCAATCCGGCGGCGGGCAGCGCGAAGGGCACGGGACAGGCACAAAGGGACTTCTTCAACAAATGCGTCGCAAATGGCGGCAAGGTGGATGGCACCGAGCAGGGCGGCTCGAAGCCATAGCTTGACCAACCAAGCCGTCCCGTGTGCCGACCGCGAGAACCCACACAGCACCTCTTCGGCGGCGCACCGGCGGGCCCGAAGCAAAATTTCGAAAACAACCCCATGCAAAGATAGAATGAGCGCCGGCTCGCGGCACTCGGGCGCTCCAGGACGCCAACCTAGCTAATACCCCCGAATATTGTGCACTGCACAATAAAATGCACAACCAGGCTTTCCAATTTGTTTCAAACCGCCGTGAATGTTACTGATTTGGCATCAAGCTTTACGGGCGGCTGAGGGATCGTTGATGGCGCGAAAATCAGGCATTGTTTGTATTCTGGGACTGGTGTGGGCGGCGAGCTGCGGTTCTGCCTTCGCGATGGGGCCCGTCAATTCCAGCCTCTCCCTCACCGCCCCGAGCGATGTTTCGGCTGTGTCGTTTTTCGCTCGACCATATCCGCACGGCTACACGCCCTGGGGGCGTTGCATTCGCTATGTGGAAGTGCAGACCCGCTGGGGCTGGCGCCTGCGCCGTATCAACGTCTGCCGGTGAGCAGGCTAAGATCGGACAGCACTTCGCCTCGCGAAGCAGGCTGCTGACTTTCTGAAGCGGTCGCGGCGGCTTTGCCGACGCTAACTATCAAGGTGATGTCCCTGGTGGCTTGGGAGACGCCGGCGCCGGGACGTCGCCGTCCTTCGCCATGCAGTCCTTGATGTAAGCCTGCCGGTCGCCGCTCATCGGCGCAGCTCCGGGACGCTTGAACGGGTAAACGACGTAGGCATAACGAATACAACGTTTTGCCACTTCCGCGCTCGGCGCGGCAGACGCAGCCGAGGCGCCGACCATCAGGGCGCAGGCGAAACCGAGCGTGATCCTTGCTGCGCAGGTAAACAATCGACGATTCATTCGGCTGATCTGGATGGAATTGAGCACGAATCAATCATTTTTCGTCTCAACCTTGGGTAAAGCAACATCAGTCGGTCTATTTCGAACCGTTAATGGCATAGCGCCGCGATATTAACAATTGTGGTTAAATCGAAATTGGTTCGAACTTCCCAACGCTTATTTGCGACCAAGAGTGGACGCATTAATACTGTTGCGCCAATTAAATTGTCTCGCAGATGCAATATGTTATGCACACATGAAAGTGCATTTCGGGTGCAAAGGGTAATGTTATGTTCTGATTAATACCTCGGTTGCTGATATGACGCGGCAGACGATTTTCTCCCGGCAGTTTCAACCCTGCGATTTTCGAGCGTGAGAAGTTTCCGGACCGACGATGTCGGAACTCTCATGAAGGCATGGAAATACTTGAGATGATTTTTTTGGCATTCGGAGCGGTTGCATGCGTATTTTGATGGTCGGCATCAATTACGCTCCGGACCTCGTCGGCGTTGCAAAATATAACACCGAGCTTTGCGAGACACTTGCCTCCTTCGGACATGAGGTGCGCGTTATTACGGCGCCGCCGTATTATCCGGAATGGCGCGTTCCAGCGTCTTACCGAAGATGGTCGTACTCTTCCGAGACGATCAACAACGTACAGATCAAGCGTGCCCCAATCTACGTTCCCAAGACGCCGACAGGAGCCAAGCGACTGCTCCATCATGCGTCGTTTGCTTTGACCAGCGCATGGCCGCTCGTTTCGGACGCGGTTCGCTGGCGCCCGGACCTGGTATTTTCCGTCGCACCATCGTTGATGTCAGCGGCGCTTGCGGCGCGGGTCGCCCGCTCGATCGGCGCGCTTTCCTGGCTTCACGTTCAGGATTTTGAGATCGATGCCGCATTCGATCTTGGCCTGCTCACGCACAGGGGATTGCGAAATCCCATGATAGCGATCGAACGCGGGATACTGCGATCGTTCGACCGCGTATCGACCATCTCGCCGCACATGGCCGCACGACTGCAATACAAGGGCGTGCAAGCCGAAAAAATCCGGGAGATCCGCAATTGGACCGATAATCTCCAGATTTCGCCCGGCAGCCGGAATACGAGTTTTCGTAGCGAACTGTGTCGAGACCCTTCCGATTTTGTGGGCCTCTACTCAGGCACGATGTCGAACAAGCAAGGCCTCGATTTGATCATCGAAGCTGCCAGGGAATTGGAACAGACAAGCCCGCAAATCCGTTTCCTGTTATGTGGCGAAGGCCCGCACAAGAGCCAGCTTCAGAGTCTGGCGGCGGGTTTGAAAAACGTTCAATTTCTGGGACTGCAGACAAACGAGCGTATTGCCGAGCTCCTCAATACGGCCGACTTCCATTTGATCCCGCAAAGGGCTGAGGCTGCCGATCTTGTGCTTCCCTCCAAGTTGGGCGGCATTCTCGCTACCGGCCGGCCGGTGATCGTGATGGCTGACCCGGAATCAGGTCTCGCGGACGAAGTGACCGGCGCGGGCCTGCTCGTGCCCCCGGGCAACGCGCAGGCGCTCGCCAACGCAGCACGCGAGCTCAAAGACAATCCAGATCTCTGCAGCAACCTTGGCGCGACCGCCAGAAAACGAGCTCTCCAACGTTGGGACCGGACAACCATTTTGACGAAGCTGGAGCAATCGCTGCTGACGGCGATGTCGCAAAACGTTGCCGCATCGAAAAGCACATCAGTTACCGCAGAAGTCGGATCGAACAACAAAAACGACGAATTGATTGCAGCCAAGACATTGGTCCGATCTGACTGATGTCTAGGCAGCTCGGACCAGAAGCCGCTGCGGTGCAGCGGTCACTACGAACGAGGCACGCCCGGCGGCCGTGAGCCGTGTCCCCATCACCATCGAGATCGTGTCCCGTGAAGGTCCTCCATGTCATTGCGTCTGTCGATCCGCGCGGCGGGGGACCGATCGAAGGCGTGTTCAAGAGCGCACAGGTCTGGTCGTCTCATGGACACGATGTCCAGATCGCCAGCCTGGATTCACCCGATGCCGAATGGGTGATTTCCTCTCCGGTCAAGACCATCGCGCTGGGATCCCCAACTCGCTCGCAAAGCCGCCTTCGTAAACTCCTTCCGTGGGTTCGCTACGGCTATACCCCGCGATTCCCACAATGGCTTCGCGCCAACGCAGCTAACTTCGACGTCGTCATCGTCAATGGCCTGTGGAACTATACGTCGCTCAGCACCTCGCGCGCACTACGCCGACTGAACTTGCCGTATTTCGTGTTTACCCACGGCATGCTCGATCCCTGGTTCAACAAGGCGTATCCGGTAAAACACTTCCTGAAAGCGTTGTTCTGGAAATTGTTCGAACACAAGGTTCTGCGCGACGCCAGGGGCGTATTATTCACGTGCGAGGAAGAGCGCCGGATGGCGCGCCAATCGTTCGCACCCTACATCGCTCGCGAGTACGTCGTAGGTTACGGCACCACCGACGTCAGCGGCGATCCGGGCGAACAGGTCGCGGCCTTCTTTTCGGAAGTGCCCAAGGCAACGGGCCGCCGCATCGCGCTGTTCCTGAGCCGCATCGACGAAAAGAAGGGAATCGATCTCCTGCTCACGGCATTTGCCCGTCATGCCGATACATTTCCCGATCTCGACCTGGTCATAGCCGGGCCAGATCTGGCCGGGATTCAAAAGAGCCTTATGGACCTCAGTTCCAACCTCGGGATCGCGGCACGCGTTCACTGGCCCGGCATGCTGACCGGGGCAGCCAAATGGGGGGCGTTCAGAGCGGCCGAATTCTTCGTGCTGCCATCCCACCAGGAAAACTTCGGCGTCGTTGTCGCCGAGGCGATGGCACTCAGCCGGCCCGTTCTCATCACCAACAAGGTGAATATCTGGCGCGAGGTGGAGTTGGATGGCGCCGGCATCGTCGTCGATGACAACGCCGAGGCCATCGCTGCCGGGCTTCAGGAGATGTGCTCCCTTTCCCCTTCGCAGCGGGGCGAGATCGGCCGCAAGGGGCGATTGGGTTTTCTCAACCGCTACAATCTTGAAGACAACGCCATGCAGCTGCTATCGCTGTTGGATCGGCTGTCGGCCCGCGCTCCCCTCGAACTATCCAATAAAGCCAGGTGAATCCCGACGTCTGCGGGGCTTTGCTTTCAAGCCCGCATATCGATTTTCGTACCTCACTCGAGAGCAAGACCGGTCAAGCGAGCTAGCTCGGTCCGGACCGACGCCGGGTCTCTCAAATGAGCCACGGCACGTCGCAGCTCGAAGAGCTTCGCCTCGACAAGGAACCGATACCAGAAGCCCTGAAGGAAATGATAGATCAAGCCTTCCCGGCCATCCAGAAAGCCGAGCTGCGCGAAATAGCGCCACAGGAAATATCCGAGCGGCCCCAAGGCGAAGGGCAGCCTGTTGTAAATCATCTGTTTTGCCAGGCGCTTTCGACCTGCTTGCGAATTGCTGCCGCCGCCGGACACACCGGCGTCTTGTGAAAAGAAGTGCAATTCTTCATTGAGCCGATCGATCGCTTCACGCGTTGCATATCGGTTGTGCTTCTCGGTGAAGGATCCCAAATCCTGCAGATTATGATCCGAAAAATCGGATGCAAACGTCACCGATTCTCCGTGCTTCAATACTGCATGCTCATCCATCAACCGCTGCTCGATGCGTCCGACGCCCCGACGCCACACCCGCAGCAACGTCAGCGGATAACGGCCGCCATGCCTGATCCAGCGATCGAGAAACACGTGGCGGCGGTTCAGACTGACGCCCGTTACATTCGCCGAGAGTTGCGGAAGACGCTGCAGCAGCTCGTTGACCAGCTCAGGCGACAGGACTTCGTCGGCATCGAGCCGCATGACCCATTCCGTATCGACTTCTATGTTGTCCAGGGCCCATTGCAACTGCTCGGCCTGCACGAGAAATTTGCGCTGAACGACCTTGGCGCCGAGCGACCTTGCCAACTCGACGGTGTCGTCGGTTGAAAACGAATCCACAACGACGACACTGGCGTCCAGACCGGCCAAAGAGCGGATCGCGCGTTCGATATGGCGGCGCTCATTGTAGGTAAGGATGAACACCGTGATCAGCACCGCTTCGCCTCCCGTTGGCACCTGCCGCAAGATCCAAAAGCCGCGGCATCCGCGCCGCATCTGACAATGACGGGCCGCGCTCTCTTGCGGCCGATTCTTTCGGCCGGATCGTTACTGAAGCAAACGTTTGTAAACATCGACAAAGCCATCAATAGCCGTTTTCCACGAGTATGCATTTGCGGCCGAGCGATTCAATGCCGCCCCGCGCTGATAGGTATCGGGAGCCCCCGAGATAAACTGGAGAAGCCTCGCCAAATCATCCGCACTTTCATCGAATGAAAGCCTCACTCCCTGGAGTTCGGATTTCAGAAAGCCGCTGAGGGGTTCGATGTCCCTGCAGATCACGGGAAGCCCGGCGGCCATGGCCTCGATGACGGACAATCCGAATCCTTCAAATTCCGATGCCGTCACGAACACCGTACTTTCCCGAATCAACGCCCGCAATTGCTGGTCTGTTGGCGTCGTGACAATCTCGACATGATCGGAAAGACCGCATTTCTCAATCAATTCGATCAGGGATCCCCGGATGCCGTCAAAATCACTCCCGCAAATGCGCAATCTAACCGGATAACCGCGGCTTCTCGCGTAGCCGGCATAGCGAATGACGAGATCGAGACGCTTGTTGGTCGCAAACCTTCCCCAATAGATCCAGGACAAGTAGTTCTGCCCGGCACCCGGCTCGACGCTCGCGAACCGTTCAATATTCACCCCGTTGGCGACGCACTCCACCCTGCCCGAAATCCCCGCAAATCTTTCGGCATCGGACTCGCTGGATGCAAGAATTCGATCGTAGGCCTTCGCAATCCACGGCGCGGTCATTCGGGAATGCGCCATCTTCAATAAAGAATGCTTAGAGGTGTGAAAATATCCGCCATGCGTGCTGAGCACCATCGGCTTTCGGCCCGACGCCACATAGGCATTGATCGACAACGCCGCCAATTGCGGGTCGTGCACATGGATAAAATCGTATTTTGCAACCAGCCTTCGAAGCGACGGCGCAACTCCGATCAACCGGTGACCATAGAGCGGCACCCGGTAGATGTTGCTCGAATCTATCTTGTCATGATGGAGCGATGAATACGAAGTCCTGATATCTGCGACGTCGCATTCCCAACCCAAAGCTGTCACGCCGGCGGCGAGCGAGCGCACGACATCCTCGATCCCGCCAATGGAGGGAAAGTAGACCGGCGTGATTTGCAATATCCTCTTCAATTCCGCATTCGTTTCAGACCACAATATCCAGTATGAGCCTAGGATCGGGCAGCCTGCCCGCGATCGAGTGTTGACTGCGGCACAAAAATCATCGTCGTTCCATTCATGATAACGTCGGCGACCTGATAGTTCTTGTGCTCGAACAATCCACGCAGCGAATTATTGCCCGGAATTTCCTGATCGTGCGGCTCGACCAGAATGATCGGTCCTGCGTCCAGCCACTCATTATTCAATCGAAATACCGAAGCTTCGCTGCCTTCGATATCCATTTTCACGATGAACAGATCGGCCCTGCGTGCTTCCAAAACTTCGTTCATCGTGATCGCTTCAACCCGGGAAGTCGTGATATCGGGGGCGCTTCCAGCCGTAACGGAGAAGGTCGAATAGTTCGCAGAGGTCACCAAATTCAGCACTTTCTGCTCGTGCCATAGCGCTCTGTTGAGCAATCGCGCGCCTTGTATGTCAGACACGTTGAGCTTCGCGACCTCGATGTTCTCAAGACTTGCTTCCACCAGAATGAAATCGGCTTTTGGAAACAGCCGTGCGAGAAATACCGAGGCCAACCCGATATTCGCACCGGCATCGACGATAAGCGGCCTGCTCCCGTTTGCGAGCAGGCTTTCGTATCTCTGCCTGATGACGTCGAGGATCGCGAACTTTCGCAGATCATACTCGCCGTTTACAAACACCTCCCGGTAGGTTGCCAGATCGGAAGATCGCGGTCGAAGCCAGACATGGTCGCCGTCAGGACTTGTCGTGCGAAACGGCTTTCGCGACACAAGCCCCCTGGACATGATCAGATGCTCGGCCGCCTTCGACAGCCCCCTCACGATTCCGAATGTTTTTATGTATTCCGAAATTCGCGCTATGCCGGTGGCAATCTTGAGATCAATTTTTCCGGCCATCCAACCAATCCTGATTGCATTCACTATCGGTGTATTCGAAGACGCCTTGCTGAGGTTCGCCATGAAGGGTCATGATGTCGGCTGCTTGCGCATGCGTTTTGGCACAGCGGGATTACCTATATAGAGCGTCCATTCGTTCAGATCATCGAGAGCCACAGCCCGGGCGCCCAATACCGCCCCTTCGCCGACGACGACACCCGGCGCCACAAAGGCCTCGGTCGCTATCCAGCTTTGCGCCTTCAGCGTGATGGGTTTTGCGATGAGCTGAAACTCGGCATCGTCGATGCGGTGATTGCCGGCGCACAACACGGCCTTCTGCGAGACCAGTGCCCGCTCACCGAGCGATACCATCGCCATGTTGTAGCAGTTCACACCAGCCGCAATCAGTGCGCCTTTTTCCATTCTCAGGTTGCGCGGGCTCCAGATTCTCGCCGACGCCCGCACATCCGTTCCAGGAGCCATGTCCGCGCCAAACAAACGCAACAGGATCCGGCGCCATCGATGCATGACGGGAGGCGTCCAGGACGCCAGAGCGAGCCACGTGACCGTCCATGCCGCCCGATATACCCGGTTTGCGAGACTGAAGCTTGGACCGCCCTGGAGAGGCTTGGACTTGTAGGCATCGAGCGGCGTAGTCACTATCAAGGGTCCTATTTGCAGAAGGCTACATAGCAGATCACGCGCTTACGGACCATATAATACGGTGGACCCCACTCCATGCATGGAGTGGCCTGACTGCCGCGCGGGCTTAACCTTTCGAGCAGAAATAAACGGTATCGCGATCGTAACGTACGGGCCCTTCAGCCCGTCGCAAGAAATACAGCCTGACCCGACAAGGAAGACGAAGCAACGGCCGGGAAGTTTACGCTATCGTTTGCCAATCTCGTTTTCTCGCACCAAAGCGTCACAACCCGGGCGTACGCCCCTGATCGGATCTACATTGTTGAGTACGATATTCCTTTCGATGACAACTCCGCGAACTGTAGGTGCCCCCCCCGTACATCTGCTGACTTCTATGCGCGCGTTTTCCGCCAACCAATTTCCCTTCACCACGATCCCCCGCACGAGCGGCGAACGGATCCGAGGATCCGGCAAGCCGTAAGCACCGATGACAGCATCCCCCGAGAAGATCGCGTTGTCCGGACCGCCGCGATAAACCGTTCCATCGACGATTCGATTATTCAGGTACTGAATATACCAACTTGGCTGAAAATGATCATACCACCGCCCCTGGTTTATGAATCCGGCAGTTCGCTCTGCGGTATTTCCAGCAATGATCTGCTCAACCGACGTACCATAGAGCTGAACTGCAGTACCGGCGTCAGCGAACTCGTTTTCGATAATCAAGTAATGCTGAACCATGGCAGTTACGGTTACTAGCGAAGTGTGGTCTGGGGATACTTCCCACTGACGATCGAGCACCAGCATAGCGCCATCAGAGGCTTCGATCTGGGCGAATTGCCCGGCGCCGCGTCCATCGAGAATGAAAACGCCTTGACCTATCAGCGAACGAGAACCATGGGTTAAAGGACCGACGACGAATAGCTTTCGATGGTCGAACTTTTCCACCAGGCCAAAGTAGCTCCCACCAGGACCGTCCGTCGTCATTGCTTCTCGATCCCAAGCGTACATCATTCTAAATTTGTTTTTGAAAAGCCAGATGTTTTCGGATGATCCTGTCTGCGAGAACAGTGAATTGACACCGCCTCCTGAAGCTCCAAGATCCATTCCGACAAACTCGTTTCTCTCGACCAAAACCTTTCTGGATCCGGATATGGAGTACCAACCACCCCGACCATTGTGAAAAACATTGTCGTTGATGGCTACGCCCTCAGAATCCAGGATGAATAGCGAGCTTCCAGACGCCAGAATATCGCTTCCGGATATTTCGAGGTTGGCACCGCGAAGCCGAATTGCATCTGCGCCATTAGGCCCGCCGACGCCCGTCTTCATCGTCGACAATCTTCGCGAAATTTCACTTTCGCTAATATGCCCTCTAAAAGCCGACGCGCGGATTCGCACGCGACGAATACGAACGTTCCCGCCGGCTCCGTCCCGATCGCTGAAACCACCGCTAATGACATGGTGATGGTTCGATGCGTACAGACTGAGATCTTCGATGGAAAAGTCTCGCTCTCCTGAAATGAGGCTCTCGGGTGGCGTTTCAAAATCCGGCCACAAGAGGCTCGTCAGGTCCTTATCGGCTCCACGAAGCGTTACACCCTTTGGAATGACTATTGCGCGCTTAAGGAGATATCGGCCACGCGGAAGAAATAGTGTACCCCCGGTCTTCGCAATATCCGCAAGACCTGCATCGATTGCAGCGGTGTCGTCACTCAAACCGTCGCCGCGACCGCCATACTCCTGTATGGAAACCGTTCTTCGCGACACGGCTTCTGGATGCCGGATCTCGATTTTCACCGAATTCGACCAGGCTTCGATGCCGCCGTAACCGTTCCATACCGAAATAGCATAAGACCCCGGCGGCAAGGTTGTCGGTACCGGAGCGGAGGCAGCCCAAAGAGACCCGTTGCGCACTGGGACAACGGTTCGTTCGTCGCTCCCTTGCCTCTCAAACCTGAGCAAGGCCCCCGACGCAAGGCTGATGCAGCGGCCGAAGACTCTTAGTTCACCACCGGGACTAGCCGCGCGTCCCAAATCACCCTGTGCCCAATAAAGCACGGGGTTGTTAAGGAGCCCACTGGCCGATCCGGTCGGCGTCACGATCTCATATCGGTAAACCCCCATATCGAAATCGGCAGGCACGGTAAGATATGCCGTCCCGATTGATTTTCGACCTTGTGAAATACTTTTCGTCGCATTCAACGAATACCCGGACGCATCTGGCGTGTCGCGTAAACGCTCAATCCTAAGTTCGCGAATATCGAGAAGTTCATGCCCAACAACCAAAGCGGTTTCGTCTGGTTTAACGGGGCCACTGGTCCAGAACACAGCGGGGGCGCTGTAGGCTGGGACCCAAAATAGTCCGAAGGCAAAGCCGATGGATAGACCAAGTGCGGCGGCGCACCTCTTCAGCCGCACTCCAGGTACGGAAACAAGTATCATTGCGATACCTTGTGTGATGCCCCGCCTCATATTTTGCCAATCCGGAAGCGATACACTGTTGATCGCGGTAAGACCGCATTATCGAAATGGAAAACGTGAACCCGCATGCAAGTCCGGTTCGGCATGGAAGTCGTCGCCTCAGCTGACACGCTTGCTAAGGGGCGCGCCCTCCAACCGGAAGATCGAATTCGGCTTTTTGTTTCGAGCCCAACGTGACGGTCAATATTGCGATAAAAACGAACTCTTGAAGAGTGAGTCCCAAATTGGCGCCGAGCGGGCCGCGTATGAGAATCGGTATCGCCGCAATCAAAACAGCGGATCTCAGATCTACACCGTTAATCAATATCTTTCGGTGTATCAGCACGCGACAAAAAAAGTAATTTACAACGAGCGCACCGATAACGACGGCTACCAAACCTCCGTCTGCATAAAAATCGCCCGCCACAAAGAACGACAAATTCGACGTTCCGGCGATATTATTATCCTGCAAATACGTTCCTAGATCCAGGCCCGTCAACGTAGCCTTCGTTGTCCATATTTCGCGCGGTATGAAAAACAGTATGAGACCAAGGGTCTTTTGCCCCCAGTAGTATCCATGGTCTTTCATAAAAGAGATTTGGAAAGCAGACATGTCAAAAACGTCGACGAAAGGCAAACGAAACACCCCGGAAGAAAAATCCGTTGATCCAAGCGCCTCGAAAAACAGAACTCCTTCTCTGCTGGTCAAATTCAGGACTGGCATTACAAAAATGATCGACAAGAACACCAGCACATACAGATACGAAGCTTTCAATCTTCCCTGGAACAGGATGTAAATGATTGGCATCCAGCTCGCGAGCAAGACGTATCGCGCTGTGTTTCCCGGATTCTGACAGATCGCAAGCAGCACCACCGAAATCGTTAGCGCAACATATGGAGCGGCTCGATTTAGCCGCAACGCGCTCCTGAATATAATTGCGATAAAGAAGACCGTTGCCAATTGAAGCGCCATCGACGGAAACGCGATTATATTTGTTAGAGCAGCATCCTTATCGTACCGCGCCGCCAACAGATTCGAGAAGCCTCCAAAGCCGACAACGACACCCACAAATGACAGGATATTCAGGCCGAGAAGGAGGAGTAAGGCACGCTCACTCACTTCTACATTTCTCGTCTCGATTTCTCTTTTTCGGAACATTAGATGGATACACAAAAATATGAAGAAAAACAGGAAAACACCGGCCATCGCCTCTATCAGCTGCCCATTCGTAAACGGCACCGAGTCGACAGGCCCGCCGTTGAAGTAGCCCTTGTCGAGGGCCTGCAGCGGTCCGATCGCGAAAAACAGATACGCGATGATCCAAATCATGTCGTCTACGGTAAACCAGCTTGATTTTTGAAGCGAGACGCCGACAACCGACAGTACGAACATTGGAAGAGTGAGAAAGATCGCAAAAGTGTCTGCTGCGAAAAAGCAGTTCAAACAATAGTACAACGACAACAGGACCGGTCTTATGTTCAGCACGGTTCGGTAACCCTCTATCGCGTGATGCTTCTGCTAAACAGATAAAGCGGGATGAGACTGAACAGAAGTCTCGCAACGCCACTAACCCAGGGTACCACGTCGGGGCCCACGAGGGGGATGAACAGCAACTTGCCCGAAATGGCTGCCGACATGGCTATGAAGCCGAACACGAGCTGCGGCTTTAACATTCTCGCGCTCGATAGCAGAACCGTAACGGCGAATTCGATTGAATCGACGACCTTCCAGAGGCCCAAACCGGCAAGCAGATATAAGGAGGGGCTGACCGCACCGCTGGTCCAGATTTCAATAATTCTACGGCCAAAGATCAAGAGCAACACGGCCGAGACCACCGAAACGGCCAACGCGGTCAAGAATGAGCGTCGAAGCGTTTTCCGAATCCAATCAGGATCGCCACGAACTCGCGCTTCCGAATAAGCGGGCCAGAGCGGTTGCAGGGCGAGATGAATCAGCATTGGGGCAAGACCGAAAAGCCGCTCGGGAACAGCGAATGCCGTTACATGCTCCGGACCCGACATTCGCCCAATGATCAGGTTGTCAGACGCAACATTGACCGCGACCATTATCTGTACGCCGAGGAAGGCGCTGCCCGCGGTAACGAGCCGCTTTCCCAACGATAGCGATACAAACTTCAAGTTCGGAGCGAAATCTTGCCCACGATTCGTGAAAAAGACAATTCCGTTGATCAGGCTGGCGAACAGCGGTGAGCCTGCAGACGCCAAGGCTATCCATGGAAGGCTGGCCCCGTAGTGGATTGCAACCAGCACGGTCGACAGACCCAGCAAGCTGCCAAACGCCGCCCAGAGATTTGCCCTGAAGCTCTGTTGCAAACCGCTCTGCAAACAGGATGTAAGGTTCAATGGGATCGACAGCGCCAGACACCCGACGAGCACGGCAAAGCCGGGACCGATTTCAGATATTGCCGGCTCGGACAGAACGTTGAACCAGTTCGACCATGGCACGAGATTACCAACGATCCCAAACACCAATAAGATAATCGTTGAAAGAGCTGCGAGGATTAGTGCCGCTGTCGACACCGCTGCACGAATTTCATTACGGTCGTCCTTTCCATACGCGTCTGCAACGAAGGCTATGAGCGCGTTGCCAATCCCCAGGTCCGCAAAGGACAGAATATAGATGGATGAACTCATCACCAGCCAAAGGCCGTAACGCTCGGGACCAAGATAGTTGAGAACCAGGGGGATCGAGACGAGTAACGTTGCCACATTCACCAGTTTGGCAGCGGTCGCAGCCACGGCTGAAATGAATGCACGCCTTTCCCGGGCGACCTTGTGATACGTCAGGTCACCCGAGGTGTCTTCGGTCGTTCGCGGAGGTGTTGTTGTCATCGATATGCGTTTGTTAAAAACCTGTTGCCTTCGCTGGAAAGCGCTCTAGCCAAGCGGACTCCAACGCTAGAGATTTGGTTGGTATTTCGCGCCGCTCCGGAACTGGGCTGGATCGAATTCCAACGACCGCCGCTCGTAGCAGGACATCAATTAATGGTCCCAATAGCCAAGAGATTCGGTCTAGCGGTGAGGTGCTCGGGATTCTTGACCGAGTTCTTTTGCTACATCCTCAAACCCGTCCTTGTTTGATAACCCCCTGACCAGAGCGGCCCCGTCAACCTCCGGCAGCACCTTCAACCGACGCAGCAAGAGTTTGCTGATCGGTAATCCCGGACCCGCGATAATTTCCGCCGCCTCGGCGTGAAGCCCGGAACGCACCAGATGCACCAATTCCTGCAAGGCGTCTTCGGCAAGGTCATCGGGCAACCCGGTAAACCGACCCAGCGCGAACGGATTTCGTTTCAACCCGATCCAGCCCTCGTTGGGCGACATTCGATATGAACTGCGCAGAAAGCGCCATTTGTCGTCGGCCGCTTCTCCATTGCGCTCGCTGATCCAGCCCAGTGTCAGCCACAGGAAGCCGTCGGTCGGCGTGTTGCGTAACGCGTCTTTGGTCAATCCGGTTAGTTCGAGGAGCCTGGACTGAACCTGCAGGTTGTTCTCACTCGACAGCGCCGTTTCTACCCCGCGAAGATGAATGACCGCCAATTTCGCCAATAGCGACGGCTTGACCGCTTGATGCGAAATGTCCCTGAACTTGAATTCTATCGATTCCCAAATGTCGTTCCTGAAACGATCACCGGAAACAACGCGCGCGGCCGTCTTCGCCACATCGGAACCGAGCCAGGCAGTTGAAAATACGGAAGCGGCCCACGCGATCGCTGCCAGGCCGAGAAGCGGAACAAGGAAGCGTATAGCGGGGAAGATAAGCCTGCTCCGGTCCGCGGCGAACATTTCAGCTCGTTTGCCCGTAAGACCCGTAATACTTTTGATTGTAGTACGTTCCGTCGCGGCCTTCGTAACGCTCGAGCGCCTTCACGTTGGCCTTGTTCAAAACGACTCCAAGCAGCCGCTCGGCCAACTCGGGCGCCGATTCCAGTTGGCGTTGAACCAGATTGATCCTGGTTTTGCCCCATTCGACGACATAGAGGAAGGAATCAACGGTCGCGGCGGTCGCCCGGACGTCGACCACCGGAGCAAGTGGCGAGAGGTCGATGATGACGTAGTCGTAGTCTCGCTTCAGTTCGTCGACAAGATTCCTGAAGGCGTCGGATGCGAGGATTTCGCTGGTATGCGCCAATCGCGATTCCAGCACGGCGGGAAGAAATGCGAGGCGCGTTTCGCCGTCGAAATGGAGCGCATCCTGCAATCGAACATTCCCGGCAAGAACGTCGATCAGTCCGAGCCGTGCATGTGGCGAAAGCGAGCGGGTGAGCGTCGGATTGCGTAGATCGCCATCCAGGAGGATCACCTTCTTGCCGGCGTGAGCGATCAATTGCGCGAGATTGCTCGATACCGTCGACTTTCCTTCGCCGGGCAGGGTCGACGTAACGCCGAGCACCTTATTGTTTCTGATCGATCCGGCGATATCGGCCGCCATCTTTACCGATCGAAATCCTTCCGCAAACGCCGACAGCGGCTCCTCGACAACCCACCTCATAAACTCTCGGGAGCCCGTGCCGAGCAGCAGGCTGCCGCCCGGACGATCGGTTCCGGCAGACGAAAGTTCGCGGGCCCTGGAAGAGCTGGCGGCTGAAAAATTTCCCGACATGCTCGGGCTGGGGGTTGAGCTCAGTCTTTTCGCGTCTCCTTGAACAGATTGAAGGACGGCGCCTACCGATCCATTCTGCATCGCCCGCTGCAACTGGGTAGAGGACTGGGGCTCTTGGGCAACGACGTTCTGCCCGCGATCGCCGATGGATTCAGCTTTAAAAGCCGCGGTCGCGCGGGCAACCGATTTCTGTAACGCGGTGGTGCGCAACAGCGGCAGCACCGAAATGCAGTTGACGCCGAGAAAGGTTTCGACCTGTCGGGTCGTACGGAAAACGCTGTCGGTGGCGTCTCTTATAAGAGCCACGACAAGGCTCAGCATCATCCCCAAGGCAGCCGCGATCCCGAGCACCGCAAGAGCGACTGGACTACTTTTCTGGGACGGCTTCGCGGCGGTGCTGATTACCCGTGCTTCCGTGATGGGAAACGACTGCTGCTGAATCGCTTCCATGTAACGTTGGAGAAAATTGTCGTAGATGGTGTGATATACCTGCGCGGTGCTTTCCAGGTCGCGTAACCCCAACCGGTCGCGGTTGGTGCTTTGGGAGTCGACTACCAGCGCAGCCAGGGACTGCTCGACATTTTCCTGGCGAGCCTTGGCTATCTCGTAATCGCTCTTGTAGCTTTCGGCAATTCGCCCCAGTTCATTGACGATCGATCGACGGATCTCATGCATTTGAGTCCGCAAATTCACCGTCGCAAGGTGATCTCCACCGTAACGCGCAGACCAAATCGCTTCACGATTCGATAATTCGAGGTATTGCGTACGAAGCTTGGTAATCACTTCATTGCGTAGCGAGTCAGCCACCGCAGCATCCGGGACGTCACGTTTCATGACCTCGGTGATACGCTCCAGACGAGCCTTTGCTTCCACGGTGGCGGCCCGCGCGGTACCGAGTTGGGTATTCAATTCCCCCAGTTGCTGCTCACCGAGCAGCCGCACGCCCCCGGCCGCGCTGCCACCGCCGACGTCAACGATTTTGTTCTGTTCCTTGTAGTCGAGGACAGCGCGGTCTGCGGTCGACGCCTGGGTACGGAGTTCCTTGATGCGATCCTGCAGCCAACTACCGGCGCGACGCGTCGCCTGATACTTTGCCTCCAGTTGATCGACGATGTAGGCATCGGCGATCGCATTAGCGATCGCGTTTGCTCGGCTTGCATTAAGCGATGTGAAACCGATGTCGAGAACGTAGGTTCTTCCGGCTCGCGAAATGCTCCTTCCCTGGAGAAATACGCGCAACGCCTTGCGCGTCAGCTCCTCATCGGACTGCGCTTCGGATGAGGAAAAAAGATTGAAAACAAAGCCGAGAACCCCACCGCTTGCCTTGGTGAATTCCGGATCCTCGGTCAGGCGCATTTCCTTAACGACCGCCAGGCCGATGTTCTCGGACTTTAGAATCTCAACCTGCGTTTCGACCTGAGCGGTATCGAGCGGGATATCACCGACCGGCCCCTGCTGCTGTTGCAAAACCCGCAATCTGCTGGAATCGATCAGCAACATGGCGTGCGCGGTGTACCGAGCCGGAGCCGTGAAGAGATAAACGAGGCCAAGCACCAACGAACAGGCAAGGATGAAAACAAAAACCGGGAATTGCCGGCGCACGAACGCGGTCGCTTGCTCGATCAGATCGGAAATCGAACCGAGATCCGTAGACGGGATATTACCCCCGCGATCCTGAATCCGATTCGGTAGCAGCGATGGTGCGTCCATATCTATGTTTCTGTCTTAGAAGAGGCACACACCAGTTCTCGTTGAATCCTGCGTTATACCAGCATTTGCAGCCGCTTTACTGAGGACTCACGGAAGTGCCGATGCTTGAAGACGCTCCACCACCACTGGTCAAGCCGGCCGTATTGGTTCCGTTGTTTCCAGTGGTATTGGTGGTGCCGATGTTTGGCGTCGTGTTGGCGGTGAATGTCGTGGGACCGCCGCCCCCACCGCCGCCACCGCCACCGCCAGTCGCACCGGTTCCCGTGTCTCCGGCGATCGAAGCATAGGCCTTGATCACCTCGGAAAGACCGGTCCTCGCCACGGCCTGCTGAATTTCAGTGGCCTCCGGCAAATCGGTCGGGGCGTAGAGTTTCGCCGCATCCGCCAGGCCCTGGGCTATTGCAAGTCGTTGATCCTGGTTGGCGTTGGCAAGAAGGCCGATCAGCGGAGCCAAAGCGCCCTTGTCCGAGGTCATATAGTCGCGCGCCAGCGTCCTCAGTGCATCTCCACCACCGGGAAACTGCGTCAGCAACTGGCTGGGGTTCGCGATAAAGGCGGAAGTCGTCGCCGCCGGCAATTGCGTTCCGCCGGCAATCTGCGCGACCGCAAATTGCGGTGACATCGCCAGAAACAAGCCAAGCGCGGACCTAACCAGAAAACGCTCCATCGGAAAACTCCTTGTCGAAATCAGCGCCTAAAGCAAAGCAGGGCTATCTATCCAAGATATATCAGTTCTTAAGCGAATACGAAAAACTAAACTTGGCTCTTGTTGATCACGCTGGATTTATCAAATATTATGTTAAGCCATTGATTTAATTGTATTTTATATTTCTAATACCGCCCGATCCAGCATGACTTTGCAAGGCGGCCCCGGTACGTCCGAAGCGTTTTGGAAATTAACACTAATCGGGCTGCCCTGCGTTGATGGCAGGCTCTCCGCCTGCCCCCGGCCGCCGTCGCTTTTTAACGGGCCTGCCAGGCTCCCCGGAAATTTCATCGGCGCGCAAGGATTGCCCGAGCCCGACACCCAGCAGGGCAAAAACGACGATGGAATATCCCGCGATCTGCAGCGAGAAATCGATCGACGAATGCAGTAGCGCGATCAGCGATACCATCAACGCCGCAAGCACCGGACCGCTGTCGCGGCGTTGACCGCCAAGCCCACGTACAAGGACGGCAATTGCCACGATCCAAGCCATTCCGACCAGAATGGCCAGCGGGATTCCCAGCTCGGATGCGAATTCCAAATAGGTATTGTGGGCGATATCCCAGACCCCCCACATCGACATTTCGTTGCTCCGGTAGGCCGGGAAACTCCATGCAAACGTGCCAAGCCCGGTCCCGAACCACGGATTTTCCGCGATGATTCGTAAGGTCGAACGCCAGGCCGAAAGCCTGGCTTCATCAGATAGCCCGCCGAGATTGATGCGCCCCCCGACGTTGCTTCCCATTACCTGAAACAGAAAGATCACAACCAGGCCGGCACATACAAAGGCAATCAGCAGCCCTTTGGCACGCGCAATGTCCCGCCGGACAAAAATCGTAAAAGCGATAACCATCGCCAGGAGCGAGCACAGCACGCCACCGCGAGAACCCGTCGCAAACATCGCCACCAGGCAGATCGTCAGCATGATGAAACGAACGATCACGTCCCGGCCCGGATCAGTCAGAATAGCTTGTAGTAAGGCCCCCCATTCGACACCGCCGCGCGGCAGGCGCCGCCGGATCGCCTCCAGCAGCCTGATAAGCCACAGCACGGAGCAAGAGCCGAAAAAGGCGGCAGCCGTATTTCGATTGACAAAGGTCGCGGTCAGATTGCCGACGTAGGCGGTCTTCTCACGCCACAAGATCATGGTTGGATCGATCAGAAGCGCGAGAATTCCGTAGACCGCATACCCGACACCGGCCCAGGCCATCACGCGAAGCCCTTGACGGGCGCGCCCGCGCTGAGCTCCGACGATCAAGCCGAGTATCAAGGCAAGTATATTTGAAAGCGGCACGCCCAATGCAAAATAGGGCTCGCCGCGGACAATCGAAACGGATGGTTTGATCGGTGCGCCCAACGCCTCGGACGCCTTTGCCCAAATTGGATTTGGCGACGCAACCCAGGGCTGGTCGGCTAGCTGCTCATGGAGAACAAAGCCGTAGCAGAGCGCTACAAATACCAGGCCGGCGAGGATCCGAACGTGTCCCGCGCGAAGATGCCGCGTCGAAGCGAAGATCAATCCGACGCCCAACAAGGCACACCAGAACGCGATCGTGGTCGGCTCTCTTGAGCCAAACAGAAAAGGCGGTCCAGCCAGTGCCGCATAGAGAATAAGAGCGGAGACCCGATTGGCAGGAACTGGTCCCTCAGATCCGCCCATTTGCCACAGCTTTGGTGTGAATGCGACGCTTGCCCGGCTCGCCAACCACTATTGAATCACCACAGATCGCCAGCCGCTTGGGGCAGGCCCGGCTCATGCCAGGCCTGCCCCCAACGATCATTTTCCGATGGCCGTTCGGATACTCTGCCGCAGGACAAACCCATTGTTGGCCGTAACGATACCATTGTTGGTGGTCAGCATGATAACGTTGAGGTAGTTCAGGAACTTGGTCACCTCGACCGAGGTGGAGTTAGCGACGAATACGACGTCCTGGTTTCGCATCTGGATCTTCGTCGCAAGGAAATAGCCGCCGGGATCACGGAAGCTGATGCTGAAGATCACCGGAATAGTTTCGCCTTCGTATTTCGATACATCGACCCCGAGCACTTCGGCTACTTCGCGCGGCTCGCGGCGATACAGGAATACAGATCCCGGATCAGCCTGGGCGTCGACAAGGCCGCCGGCCTTCGCAACGGCTTCAGCGAGATTGATGCGCCAGGCATCGAAATTGAATTCGCCCTGCTGGCCCTGGGCTCCAAATGCAATGAACTTCTGCTGCTCCCGGTACACATAGATCCGGTCGCCAGGTTGAACATAGATGTTGTTGGCGGGTTCGTTGATCAGGTTGGCGAACGGCACTGGAGCGCGAACCTTGCCACGCTCGAGCAACACCCACGTCTCGAAACCCTGTCCCTTTATGCCACCTGCGCGCGTGATCGCGTCCGTGATCCGGTCCTTTGCTCCGATCGAAGCCGCGGGATAGCGAAACGGAGCGTTGACCTCTCCCATCACGCTGACCAGCGACGTTCGCTGCTGGGTCAGGTTGACGACAACTTGAGGCTCGATCGCCCTGTTGCCAATCCGCTGAACGATGTCGCGCTGGATCTCGCCATTGGTCCGCCCCGAAGCCTTCACCGCTCCGGCGTAGGGCACGCTGATATTGCCGTCATTATCGACGGTCTGATCCGGAATTGTTACGAAATTGCCGGGTCGCACACCGGCTTCGGTGGGAATGAACAGACCGCCGGCCGCAGCCTCGAAAATCGTAACGCTTACGACGTCGCCAATGCCGAACACGAGGGGGGTCGGTCCCTTGCGATCGGACTGCGGAAATATGCCTGCGAGACCCTTGGGTTCAATCTGCGCAAGCGCGGAGACAGTCTGAGGTGTCAGCCTGACAAGAGCATAGGGAATTTGGGTGCTCTGGCCCGATTCAATATCGATGCTTGATGGGCCTGTTGTCGGCATCAGTGCGCATCCTGGCAGCGCCATGAGCGCTCCCAAGAGGGCAAATGTCCGAAATGGCCTAAACGACGCCCCCATTAGATTCCCCAGCCTTCATTCCCAAACAAAAACCCTCATAGGAACTTAGCATTAGGAGTGATTTTCGGCGCACCCGTAGTTGAAAACTGATCAACTATCGCGCCAACTGTTGCGCAAATGCATCACCACTGATCGGGCCAAATGTTAAACTGCTCCAGGCTGGGACGTCTCAACGATGCGCGACGGGGATGGCTTGGACCAAAACACCGGCAGTAGCGTGCATAGTGACTGCATAGTGACAGGCACTGGCTGGAACCCCCGAATGTTCAGGTTTCCGATCTGGATTTTGATCATTGCTGGGGCTTTTGCAGGAATCGCTGCAACTGGAACCCTGTTTGCGCAGAACTCAGCTCCAGATCAGGCTTTCGACCGCTGCAAGGCGATCAATGACGACAGCCTGCGCCTGAGCTGCCTTCGTAGCATCATCCAGGACAGGGACAACGCGAAGGGCGGTTCGCCGGCCGGGCGGGACAGCCCGCCGCGGTGGCGCCTCGTGCAATCGGTCGATCCGCAGAGCGACCGCAAGGCGATGTCGATCATGCGGACCGCCGACACGGTCCGGTCCGATCCCGATCTTGCCGGTCTGATGATTCGCTGCCGCAGCCGGCTTGGAGACGGCTCCCCCAATCTTGAGGTTCTCGTTGTGCTGCTAAACCCATTGCCGCTGCGAGCCCATCCAAATGTCAGGTTGAAGTCCGAAAGCGCTGAAAACCGGTACACGGCATCTATCGCTGCTCCCGGAGCGCTGGTCCTCCTTCCCGCCGAAGCTGTCGCATTGGCAACCGGTTCATGGCAAAGCGCGAACGAACTCGCCATTGACGTCGAGGATAGCGGGCTCACCATTCATGGCGTCGTGGCGCTCGCCGGGTTGCGCGCGGCGCTCTCCGATCTGTCGGCAAGCTGTCCCCGCGACTCCGGTCCACCGCAGTGACCGTGGTCGGGCTAGCATCTCCTGTTAGCTCGGGGGACTCGACCTCCCGATCGCGACCTCGCCCGCGACATTGCGTTGCCCGCATCCGGTCGTGTATCGTCGTGAGCGTCATATCTCCAGACGCCGTTGCCGGTAATTCGCTTGATTTTTGGTTTCAGCCTTCTCCTGGGTCTGACCGCCCTCGCACCGGTATTCGCCGTTGCCGACGGCCTGATCGTCCAGCAATTCATCGCGCTCTCGGCCAGCCTGGCCCTGATCGTGGTAGCCGCCGCGAGCCGGACAGCCGATATCAAGCAGGCCGCAGCGATCACCAGGTGGCTGCGATTCACCGCGTTTATTCCTGCCGTCTGGCTTGTCGTTCAGATCGCACCTTTGCCAAACTCGATCACGCACTCGATCTGGACCAGCGCTTCGGCGGCACTGCAAGAAAAGCTGTTCGGGCATATCAGCGTCGATCCCGGGAAAACCATCAACGCTCTGGTTCAATACCTCGCCGGCGGCGCCCTGGTCGTCGTCAGCATCCTGGTGTTGCGGGACCGCAGACGCGCTGAACTCATGCTCTTCGCGCTCTGCGCCAGTTGCACGTCGATGGCGGTCGGACTGGTCCTGGCGCGAGCGGGATACCTTGGGTCGATCGAAGAAGGGTCTTCCGCCGACCTCAATGAGACCCTGGTAGCTGTCAGCATGATAGGCCTGCTGGTCAACCTGGCCGCTGCGGTTCGCATTATCGAGCGCTACGATGGCAGGCGCGGCGAAACGCGTCAGGCCTATCGAAGCGCTGCCATCAAGTTCGCGGTCTGCGTAGCTGCGGCAGCGTCATGCCTGTTGGCGCTTGTCAGCGTCGCGACGCTTAATGTCGGTATCGTTGCAGCATTTGGCGTGGCCACCTTCGCATCGATTCAACTGATCCGCCGTATTGAATTTTCGCCCTGGCTGGTCGGCGTCTTTTGCGCAACCGCCGTTGTTGCCGCTGCCATGATGGTCGCATGGCGCTACGACGGCTCCCGGCCGGTGTCGATGGCTCTGCAATTTGCGACCACCATATCCGCCGATGCGCTGGTTCCGGTTCAGCGGATGATTTCAGATGCTAGTTGGGCGGGCAACGGCGGAGGAACATTCGCTTCGCTTTTGCCGATCTATCGTGACGCCGGTGTCTCCATCTCGAAAGCGCCGACCACGGCAGCCGCGATCACAATCGAATGGGGAGGCCCTGCCCTGATCATCGCGATCGCCCTGACAATCGAGCTGACGATCGTGTTGATCCTGGGAGCGCTGGCGCGTGGCCGTGACTCATTCTTTCCCGCCGCCGCTGCCGCCTGCGCAGTCATGTTGCTCGGTGAAGCATTTTGCGACGCGAGCCTGTTGCAGTCAGCGGTCGCCCTGACAAGCGCGATCGTGATCGGATTGGGGCTTGCGCAAAGCATCAGTCGCAGCGGAGCCGGCTGATCGGCCCGCTGTGTTCATATCCCAAAATGTTGCCTTAGCAAAATGTTGCCTTAGGCCGCCAGGCGCCCGGCAACCGTCGCCCAGTAGTTCGGATTTTGCGGGGTCTGGATCCGAACCCATCGGTACGGCGCCGTCGACCACGGCCGGATGGTGCGCGTCAGATTGTCGAGCACAAGGTCTCCGCTACGCGTTCGCACCACGAGAATGAGATGATGCTCGCCCGAATTTGTAACGACCTCGCTCAACAGGAGTGCGCGGGCGGGCCAACCGCGGTCCAGCAGTTCGGAACGCTTGGTTACCGCATAGTCGTTGCAATCGCCACGTGCCGGCGCAATCAACCATTTCTCGCCGGCAAGGCCCTGGTAGTTGGGCTCCGGCGCGATACCGGCGTTGACGACGCCATTGACCTCTTTCAAGTCTTCCAGGCGTGCTGCCGTCAACCGCAACGGTCCACCACGGAAAATCATTCGTCGCGGCTTGCATTGGTCGGCATATCGCAGACAGAACTGGGTAAAAGCCATCGGCGCCAGCGTGGGGGTGCGGAATGCAATGTGATGCCACACCTTCCCCGACGCACGCGACATACCCAACATATTTGCCGAGGCCTTCTGCGGGGCAATTGCCATGAACGCCATGGTGATTGCCGCAGCCCACGTCCAAATGTTGCGCATTTTACTGGCTCCCCATCCCTATTATTCAGGGAGCCTAGGGGACATTATTTGACATATCGCTTGGACAGTCAGAGATGTTTTAGCCAATTGCAGATAGGGTCGTTAACCATCGGAATCATGCGCCCCTTGCAATCGACGGGCGCGCATTCACGACCGAGAAATTTGCCGAGAGCGGGACGTAACGAGAAATGCTGAGATTTTGGCGATCCCGCAAAGGCATGATCAAGCCACAACTTCCCGAGGGGGTCCGGATCTATGCCATCAGCGACATCCACGGCTGCGCGGATTTGCTCCAGCAACTATTCACCGTGATTGACGCCGATCTGGCGCGCAGCCGGCCGCCACATCCGATCCACGTGTTTCTCGGGGATTATGTCGATCGCGGACCGGAATCCCGCCGGACTCTCGATTTGCTCATCGAACGCAGCAAGAGCCATCAGACCGTGTTCCTCAAAGGCAATCATGAAGCCTTCCTGATGGAAGCGCTGGATGATCCAGCCAGATGTGAGGACTGGCGCAAATATGGCGGCCTGCAAACACTCGTCTCGTATGGATTGAAGCCTTCGCTCAATCCCAACAGGGCCGAGCAGATTGAATTGATGAAACAGCTCAAGGCGGTCTTGCCCGAAGCCCACAAGAAATTTCTGAAACGTCTCAGGTTGACGTTTACGTGCGGGGACTTCTTCTTCGTCCACGCCGGCGTGCGGCCGGGGATACGATTGTCGCGGCAGCGGGAGGCAGACCTGCTCTGGATCCGCGAAGCATTTCTCGAAAGCGAGGAAAATTTCGGGAAATACATCGTTCACGGGCACACGCCGGTTCGCGAACCCGACATTCGGCCCAATCGGATCAATATCGATACAGGCGCCTACGCGACCGGCAATCTGACCTTGCTCACAGTTCAGGGAAGCAGCATTCTTGCGCTGTGACGCCCATCGCGACAGAGTGGCCGGCTTGGCGTTCAGACCGCGCGTAATGTGCACGATATGAATCAAATGAGGCCCGCGTGACGAATCTCTGGAAATTCCGCATCGTCGCATTCGTGATCTGCCTCGCAATGGGAGGCGTCTCGGTCACCAATTTGTGGGCGGAGATCCTGCGCCCGGCGCCTTCGGCCTTTCCCGACGGTTCAGGTGCAATACCATCCGCAGGCGACATTGATTTGGCACGGAGGGCCGCACGGATCGCGCCCGATCGGAGCGAGCTGCAAGCGGACGCTGCGCTGGCACTTGCCGCCGAGACCTTGCATGGCACGGCCGGCTATCGACCGGATATGAATGAGGAAGCGCAAGGTGCCGCAAGGCAAGCGTTAGCTGCCGGCCCTCTCGATTCCAGATTATGGCTGGTGTTGGCGCGCCTTCAGGCCCAGCGGGCACTGCGCGATCCGCGCATCGCAGAGACGTTGAAGTTGTCGTATTTTACCGGCCCGAATTTGGGAAACCTGATACCGGCGCGTCTTGCCAGCGTCGTCGCCGGCGATGGGTTGAACGACGCGGACCTGAGAGAGCTCGCACGCGGCGACGTCCGCTTGATCCTGATACGTCATCAAGCACTCAAGCCTGGACTTATCGCAGCGTATCGTGGTGCTGCGCCCCAAGGTAAACAGTTTCTCGAAGAGAGTATCAAAAGCATCGATCCGAAGTTCGAGCCGTCGCTCCCTCGCGCTTTACGCTAAACGGGACCGGGACGCGGGGTGCGTCGGAGCCGGTGACTTGCCGGATCAACGGGCTCATCAGGCCGTGGTCTGGCGCTTGGTCAGTTCGAATACCAGCAAGCGGATTGACGCCTCCTTGCCCGGAGAAGCGTCGTCGATCACCGCAATACGTTTCGCCGGACGATTGAACGGCGCGCGATCGATAAACACGCCGCTGCCGAAATTGACGCGCGTGCGAACGCTATGAGATTGCAGATCCAGATTGGCGTTGGCGTCGTTCGAGGGATCGGCGACCGCCTCGGTGACGAGAACGCGATCCCATTCGCTATGGTCCAGATTGGTCAACACCCGCTCGATCTGATCGTTGGTCAGGTGCTGCAAAACCTGACGAATCAAAACCAGATTGGCTGACGGGAAAGTCGAAACGACCAGATCCGCGACTTGAAAGCTCACGTTCGAGATGTCGCCATAGCGCTTCTGATTGGCATCTATGATGTAGGAGGACGCATCCAGCGCGATACATTCCGATACGTCGCCGCAAAGTCTCGATCCGACACTAAAGTCGCCGCATCCCGCATCGACGACGGTTTTGATCCGACCTTCCCTGATGTACTCGCGAACGAACGCCACGTATCGTTCCGCCACCAGTCCTTCGCTTCCAATTCCGGACAGTGACTGCCCCTGCTGCCACATCCTCTTTTGGTATACTTCGTTGAAAGCCTGGGGCAGCGAAAGTCGCCGAAGTCGCCGCTCGCGGTAGAGCATCCGAAGGCTGCCCAGCGCCCAGGAAATCTTTGTTGGCAGGATTGCCCTGACGATCTGCTTGAGGGTCATCTGCCCTGGTTCCTCACCGTATGGCGCTGCTGGCGAACCAGACCGCAACTCTTGCATGCCGAAGGCGCCCGTGACGGACTACGGTTACAGGATGGTGGCGCACAAGAAAAAGCCGCCTTTCGGCGGCCCTGACTATTCATTGTCGAAGGCGATCAGGCCAGATGCAAGGCGGCCTTTGACTTACGGCGGTAGGCCATCATGCCGAGACCACAGAAGCCAATGATCATCATCGCCCAGGTCGTCGGCTCGGGAATCGCCGAGATGGAGACGTCGCCTATGACTCCTCCAAAAGGTGAGCCTTCGCCATCCAGGCTGCGAAACGACAGGGGTATCGTTGCCAGGCTGTTGAGGGTGAAATTCACCGTCTTCAGCGCATAATTCATATTGGAGGCGCTGTTGGCGCCCGTGACCGTGTAGGTGAACGGGATCACCACGCTGCCAATGGTGACCTCAACGGTTTTGGTGGACGGCCCACCGTCGGGATTGCCGGAAAGATAAAAACTCAGGGCATATGAGCCGGCGGCAAGGTTGGTAATCGACTGAGTAATGCCGCCCGGCGCCAGACCATCGAGATCGACGCTGCCGCCACCCAGAGTGGGCGCCGCCCAGTAACCCCCGATCAAATCAACGCCGGCCGCGCCGTAGGGGCCGCTGCCAGAACCGGTCACGGTCCAGGCGCTGAACGATTGCCCCGACGTCAGGTTGGCAAACATCGGCCCGGCGTAGGGAGCGTTAAAACTTCCATCCACAACGATGGCCGCGTTGGCTTGCGACATGGGGATCGCCAGACCGAGCGACATAGCGAATGCCGCCGCAAGCATTGCAGATTTGGCTTTGTGACGCCCTCCCCATCGGTTCTTGCGAACCGAAAAGCCGCGCGCTGAGCTACCGTCGTTGATCCACATGCACTTCTTCCATCATAGTCACGTTTTAACTGTTCGTGCCGTTGTTCACATTTAACGAATCATTAAAATGTTCAATAAACAGAAACTTAAGCTACCGAAAGTTGTGCAGCGCGTCAACAGACCAAGGGGCGCCAGTCCGGATCAACACTCCGTGGGCTAAGGAAGCGGCGTTGATCAGGGGTGAAATGAAAAGCTGCTTTGAAATAGACAGTTAGAAGCTTGTGACGCAGGCGCTCGGTGGCGCGAATCGCTACATTCTGAAGCTTGGCCAGGATTTGCCTCGTCGCCGCCCCCCAGAAATTAACTATCCCCGAGAATTAATCTCCGGGAATCGTTTAAATCGCCCGTTCGAGCGCCCCGTTTCAGGCGCACACCCCTCGCCGCAGCGATTCGGACCGACCCATTCTACGCGCAGGTCCGTCAGCAGACCTTATCGGCTGGGCCTGGCGACAGGGATAGGATTGGGCACCTGCGAAAACTCGTAGGTATAGCCATCGGACGCCAGGCCGCGAAAAACGAAAAAGCCACGGTCCGTAACAACGATATCCCCCTTCTGAAGCAGGCTATCGTTCATGGCAATTTCGGAAGCGATGCGCTCGGCCTCGGCAGCATCCGGTGGCTTTCGCTTGATACGGCTCGTCTCCGCGGCATCAGCGCTGCCGGAAGCGACCACGGACGCTACCAGGGCGATTGAGAGCAGGAACTTCATTCGGCTCATACCTGCAGACTGACGTCCAGAACCCTGCCAGAGGCACCCCAGCCTCAACACCCGATTTATTTATCAGGTCCGCCGCCTACAGCGCCAAAGCCCTCGAGGGGCCGGCCGGAAGCGTTCCTTGGCGATAGAACTAACCCGCTATCGATCGGTTTGCTTGTTCCGTGGCGACCAACGAGCTTGAAACGCCGGCTTCCGATCCGACCACGCGGTCGGCCAGCGGCAACGTTACACCGGTTGCTTGAGCGCGCGAAGGCTCGATACAGGCGGGTTCTCAAGCGCGGCTGGACGGTCGCCTCGTCCGATGCCTTCGTAGATAAATCCGTGCGCATCCATATCCTGGGGCGGGTAGATATTGCGGAGGTCCACCACAACGGGCTGGGCCATCTCGCGCTTCACGCGCGCCAGGTCCAGCGCACGAAACTGCGGCCATTCCGTTACGATCACCAACGCATCAGCGCCACGCACGCAAGCATAAGGATCATCGCAATATTCGATTTCAGGCAATTCCTTGCGCGCCTGTTCGATGCCGACCGGATCATGCGCGCGCACTTTGGCGCCCATGTCGAGCAAGCCGGTGATCAGGGGAATCGACGGCGCCTCGCGCATGTCGTCCGTGTCGGGCTTGAAGGTGAGGCCGAGCACGGCGACCGTCTTGCCGCGAAGGTTGCCACCGGCCGCGTTCGACACCTTGCGCGCCATCGCGCGCTTGCGGTTGTCGTTGACGCCGAGCACGGCCTCGACGATGCGCAGCTGCACGTCATGATCGAGCGCGATCTTGACCAGCGCGCGGGTATCTTTCGGAAAGCAGGAGCCACCGAAGCCGGGGCCGGCATGCAAAAACTTCGAGCCGATGCGGTTGTCGAGCCCGATGCCGCGCGCGACTTCCTGCACGTCGGCGCCGACTTTTTCCGACAGATCCGCGATCTCGTTGATGAAGGTGATCTTGGTGGCAAGAAACGCATTGGCCGCGTATTTGATCAGCTCGGCGGTGCGCCGCGCCGTGAACATCAACGGCGCCTGGTTGAGCGAGAGCGGCCGGTAGATATCGCCCATCACCTTGCGCCCGCGCTCGTCCGAGGTGCCGACCACGATACGGTCGGGGAATTTGAAATCGCGAATCGCAGCACCCTCGCGCAGGAATTCGGGATTGGAGGCGACCACGACATCGGCCGACGGATTGGCCTCGCGGATCAGCCGCTCGACCTCGTCGCCGGTGCCGACCGGCACGGTCGATTTGGTGACCACGACCGTAAAGCCGGACAACGCCGCCGCGATCTCGCGGGCCGCGGCGTGCACATAGCTCAGATCCGCATGGCCATCGCCGCGCCGCGACGGCGTGCCGACCGCGATGAACACCGCATCGGCTTCGGCGACCGGTGCGGTCAGGTCGGTGGTGAAATCCAGCCGCTTGGCCTTCACATTGGAAGCCACCAGCGCGTCGAGCCCGGGCTCGAAAATCGGGATTTCCCCGCGCAGGAGGGCGGCGATCTTGTCGCCATCCTTGTCCACGCAGGTGACCTGGTGACCGAAATCGGCAAAGCAGGCGCCGGAAACCAGCCCCACATAGCCCGTGCCAATCATGGCAATTCGCATGAAACACTCTCCGGCTGGAACGCCATATCGAGTGATACCGCTAGCAACTACCTTGCGGGGTCACAACGCCGAATGGATATCGAGGTTACTGCTAGGGGCGTCATGCGGCTCCTGCCGACGGACGTCGTCCGACAATGTTCCAGCCCTCAAAACAAACAGCCGCCCAATCGGGCGGCTGTTAAACGTGACGGAACCGAAGTTGGGATTAAGCGATCCGCAGCGTGGAGTGACCCTTGCGGCGATAAGACATGAAGCCAACACCCATGAAACCAAGGATCATCATGGCCCAAGTGGACGCCTCGGGAATCGCGGATACCGAGACCGCATCAAGCAAAACACCGCCGTTGCAGCAACCGGCGACCAGATCGAGATATTGAACACCATGGGCTGCAGGACCAGTCCAGGGACCATTCGGCGATACAGCGACGATGTCCACGTTGGTAACCGGGACGGACCAGCCCGAGAAAGACAAACCACCATAATTGGTCGCATTAGTCAGAGTGCCGTAGTTTGTATAGAAATAGTTCGGGATAGCCGGAGCCTCGAACGACCCGTTCGAGAGCAGCTCGACTGCCTTGGCACCTTGTAGAGTCAATCAATCACGAGATTAAATTAGAGTTTAATTAATATCAGATAGCGCACAGAGCACCGACGATAAGCAGCGCGGATCCCAATCATCGCCTAAGCTAAACTGTTATTTCAGAACGCGTCGTCATTTGAGGAAAATTGTGGTGATTTGACACATCGCATATTGACACCCGCAGGGGCTTATTATTTAAAATTTTTAGTTGGGTATCGATTTTCAGTTCGATATTCCTCTATTTATTTCAATAGGCGAAGCTTTATGAGGCTACTTCGTATTTTGGGTGCTGCAGCACTCGCATTGACGATCGGTTCGACCGCGGCGCGTGCTTCGATTGTGTTCGCTGGTGATCGCGTCTGTCAGCATCTGTCGATGGCTGATCCTGGAACGACGGCTCCTCCCCAGAAAGCCTCGTGCGAATCCGCCGTCTGGTCGATCCATCTCATCCAACGGCACCAGCGCTTGAAAAGAAAAAGCCGCCCGAAGGCGGCTTCTAATTCGTCCTGCGAATGAAAGCTCAGGCGATACGCAATACCGAAGTTGACTTCCGCCGATAAGCCATGAAGCCAATACCAAAGAAGCCCAGGATCATCATTGCCCAAGTAGAGGCTTCTGGCACTGCTGTGACCGAAATGTTATCTAACGCAGTCCCGTAAGGCGTATTCGTTGTACTAACAAAACCCAGCGTTGAACTTGCCCCAGTCGCAGCGAAATAGAACGAATGTTGAGTCCATCCCATCGCCGACAGAGAGAATCCAGTATTATCAAAAGTGTCCGGCAAGAAAACGTTCACTCCCCGATCAAAAGTCTTGATCGTCGGGCCGCCATCGGGATTACCCGCCACCCAAAATGTGACTTGGTAAACCTGATTGAGAACGGTATCGAAGGTCTGGGAAAGCGATCCGTTGCCATTCCCGCTTAGATCGATACTGCGATTTCCATTCTGTGCATTCCAGTAGGCTCCAATCCAGTCAACGCTGTTGAGACCGACGGTCCAGCCAGTGATGGCGGTGTTACCAGCGCCCACTGTATCAAAACCACTTCCAGAGAACGTTCCCTGCTCGAAGCTGCCATTGGTGAACACGGCCGCCTGCGCGGCAGAAAAACCCAAGCCGCTGGAAACGACTGCCAAAGCCAACAATGAATTCTTGAACGACATAAAACCTGCTCCACAAATCAGCGCTAATGAAAGCAATTCTCATTAGCCAATGAACAAACGTCTCTGAACAACGTCTCTTGGATGATAGTTAGCAATTTTTTAACAACGGAGTCAAGCCGACCGTCATTCATTTATATTAAATTTTTTGTGGGTTTAATCCGTGCGGCGACTTAATTCTGCCTAGCTGCCAAGACCCCAATCGATGACGGCAGGCAGCGAAATACATCTTAAGCTTATTCCGAGACCGAATCCGCGCCCTATTCCAAGCCAGCGCAACGGATTCGCGATTTCTGCGGAACTGCGGAACCAAAGGTATTGCTCAACCGACCTGAAGCTTGGTCATCCCAGAGGCGACACAGGCAGCGAATCTGAGCTCTGCAGTTTCGGTCACCAGGGCGCCTTCCGAAAAGCGAGGATCCGCTTTCTGACACGCCCTGAGCCGAGAAAGCTTCTCAAGCTCGTCCAGCCGTTGCGACGCACTTGCCAATTCACGTTGCAGCCGAGCTATTTCCTGATTCTTGAAATCCAGACGACCGCCCATCTCTAAAAGCCCGACTCAATGAAACCGCGGCTAAAAGTTAAATAAAGCCTCACGCCAGCACTGGAGGCTCATCGTATGATATGGCATTCAATATTAACCCAAAAATCATAGGCAGCGTCGCAATTGTGTCAAGAATTTTCGGCCGTCAGTGCTCGCGGTAGCGATGGGCCCCTTCCGGCGAGGTCAGAGGCGGCGTTATCTTCCCTCGCGAACCTTCGCCATACCGAAGCTGATTGTCGCCGCGAAATCGGTTATCCGACGCGGAGGCACGAGCCGTCTCCTGGATCACGGCAAGGCGCAACCCGGGGGCGCAGAAGGGCTGCGATGAAGTTCCAATCGCTTTCCTTGAGCGCAGCCGATTCGTTCAATGCAATCAGCAGGGCGTTCGAGAATCTGTCCGGCATGTAGCCAACACTCCAACCGGCGGAAGCTCTAATCCTCGGAGAGCCACGCCGCAAAGCGCAAGATGCGCGAAGAGTGAGCCAAGGGAGGGCCGAGGATACGTGACACTGAGAGCAGAACCGACGATTCGCAACCAGCAGCCGACCCGGCAAGTTCCGGAACGCGCAACTATCCGCAGATCTTGCAGAGGAACAACGAAAAAAGCCGCCCAAAAGGGCGGCTTTTCCTGGAAGAAAGTCTCTTGAGGATCAGATGAGACGGAAGGCCGGCTTGGCCTTCCGTCGATGGGCCACGAAACCAACGCCAGCAAATCCAAGGAGCATCATCGCCCACGTCGCGGGCTCGGGGACGGCTGTTACCAGCGGGCCATCAGCTCCATCGGTTAGAATTGTCGAACCTGACGCGCCTGGGTAAGTGGCAACATAAGAATAACTGTATGACGGCGTATAAGTCCCGGGAGGCAAGCTGAAACCGGCAAAGCTAAACAGATGGGTCACCGGGCTACCCGCCGTAACGATCGGAGAAAACGTCAGCTGCTGCACGTCACCATTGCCATCATCAAAGAACACGGAACCGGTGAATTTTTCGCTCGGCTTGGGACCGGGAGTATAAGAGAAGGTCAACTGCAGATCGAACGTCGGGCTTCCACCCGGAGAAATTGTCGTTGGCGATACAGTGAAAAAATCAACTACGATAGCTGCCTGTGCAGTCCCCACCAGAAGGAAGAGACCCACGGCTCCAGCGACAGCATTTTTAATGAAAGACATCTATTTCTCCTACATTACCAACCTCGTGAAAATATTAAATATCAGCAAGGAACCGTCAACCACAATTTTGCAGCGCAGCAGAGGAAATTTGCGGCAAGTGAGGGTTAAATTTACGCCAGGCGGCGGATTTCGGCCCGGCAGAGCGGAATCCCAGCAGGATCTCGTCTAAGTTGCGATAGTTGAGGCGAAACTTGCGATTGGCTTTTAAAAAAAAAGAAAACGGTATCGCTATTTAATAATCGAGTCCAACCAAAGGGACGGACAAGCCAAATGATGCTTTGCACGCTTTGGGCCAAAAGGCGGCCAAGCCTGCGAGCGGATATTAGGCGCCTATCACCCACTCCACCCCTTCGTAGAGCACCCATAGCCATGCCACCATGGAGCCTGCCATGGCGGCCAGATAGACTGATCGGGCTAGCTTCTGCCTGACCTCGTTCATCGCACGTGTAGCCTGGATTCGGCCTCGGAAACGCGTTCCCGGAGGCGGCGTAGCTCGAGGTAGCGTTGCGCGATATTGGTCGACGAATGGCTCTTTTGGACTTTCTTCTGCTTCTTGGATTTTTGACGGCCCGTGATGCTAATTCGAAAACTGGTCTTCATCGGAGCTACCCCTGCTTCGCCCTCGGAAAGATCTAAGCAAGCGACGTGCCACGCTGTCCGCCCGCTCTCCCCTTGGGAATGAGTAGAGCTGTCCCGTAGCAAGGTTCGATAACGGTCGCGTGACCCATGCAGAACAGCGGACCGCAAGATCGGAGCGGTCTAATTCTTCAGTTCAATCCGGTTTTCCACGGTCTGTTCTGATCCACACCGCTGCAGTTCGCCCGCGTAAAATCTCGCCGTGGATTCGAAATTTTCCAAGAACTTGTCGGCCTAACGAGGAGAGGACACGCGCCGGCAAAATATCCTGGCCGAACTTCAACCAGGCCAACAGCACGGCGAAACCGAACATCAGCAAATTAAGGGAAGCAATCACCAAGGGTACAAGAGACAAACCGAGGGCTGCGGCCAGGAACGTCAGCGCAAATGAACCAACGATCAGCAAACCCAGCAAGGACAGCGGCGGGACCAGCAAATCGAGCGTCAATGCCAGCAAATCCAGATTGCGGTGGCTGATTGCCTGAAACAACAGCCGCGGTGCGGTTTTCTGGATCATGCCAAGATGCCCCTGCACCCAACGCTGGCGCTGGCTATCTGTCCCCTTTGCGGTCAGCGGAAAATCGCTGGACACCTGCACGGCCGGCAGGAAATACGGCGCCTTACCGACGGCCGCCAGATCCAGGCCCAGCTTGAGATCCTCGACCAGATGGCCGCTCGCCAGAGGCGCGGAACGAATGACATCCCAGGGGAAGATCATACCGGTGCCCATCAACTGGACGGGCCGGTTCAGATTTCTGAGCCCGAGCGGACGGATCAAATTTCGCAAAAGAAATGTGAATTCGGCAAAGCTGTGGTCGATAGGAGAATTGTCGGCTGTCTTCATCAGAAAGCAGGCCTGCACCGGCCGCTGAAGTTCGCCGCAAGCCGCCAGCAATTTTCCAATGCCGTCCGATTGGAGACGACAATCCGCATCGATGAAAACCACGAAATCGGGGGGATCGGCGCTGACATGGTTTATTGCCCAACCCAAAGCGTAGCCCTTGCCGATCTGTGTGAGATCGTTACGCGAAATGACCTCGGCCCCGGCCAATGAAGCAACCGCAGCGGTATCGTCCGTACAATTATCGGCGACCACGATCAGGCGATCGCCGGGCTTGAGCTGAGGCTTGATGTCCTCGATGGTCGGGACAATTCCGTTGCTCTCGTTGTGCGCTGGCACGATTACGACGAGGCGTTGCGCAGACTTGGCTTCGATAGGGATCGCAGGCTTTGCTTTGGCGGATTTTAGCGCCGCAATGACTTCCACCAATAAAACAGCTGCGGGGAGGCCCAGCAAAAGGGCGAGGAAAATGAGGGTCAACGAGACCACGGACAGCATCTTTTAAACCAGTTAATTGCAAAAGCTTTGGGTATAGCGCTTTCTGTATCATGAAACGTCGACCAGCGTAGGCAACAATTACAACATCACGAACGCATCCGTATTTATACGGTGCATCCGTATTTTAACGGTATCATGATTCAATCCAAAATATCGTCTATTAACTCTGAATTAGCGGCCTTCCCACTCGTCGTTGCAAAAATTGCTAGGCAATGTCAGGACGTTAGCCTTTAAACGAGCAGCTTTGATGCGCATCGCCTATCTGATCAATCACTATCCCGCTGTCAGCCACAGTTTCATCCGGCGCGAAATTTTGGCGCTCGAGCGGCAGGGCCACGAGGTCTTGCGCATCTCGGTGAGGGGATGGGAAGAGATTCCGCCGAGCAAAGAAGACCGGATTGAGCACGCCCGCACGCGCTTCGTTTTACGGGATGGCGTCGCAGCGTTGGCACTAGCCTTCTTGCGTGTCCTCTTTAGCCGTCCGATTCGCCTGGCCAAGGCTGTCGGTCTCGCTTGGAAGCTAAGCAGACAGGCAGACCGCCCTCTTCCCGTTCATTTAATCTATCTGCTCGAAGCTTGTGTCATCGTCGGATGGCTTGGAGCCGAAAAGATCGAACACCTGCACGCGCATTTTGGGACAAACCCGGCCGAAGTGGCCATGCTGGTGCGCGAATTGGGGGGCCCCCGCTGGAGCTTCACCGCGCACGGACCGGAGGAATTCGACAAGGCGAAATTCATTGCGTTACCGGAAAAGATCAGGCGAGCCGATTTTGTCGTCGCGGTGAGTTCGTTTGGACGCAGTCAGCTTTTTCGCAATGTCTCTCATGATCACTGGCAAAAGATAAAGGTCGTTCATTGTGGAATAGAACCGGCCTTTCATGAAGGTGCATCCACGCAGCCTGGTGCCGAACGCCGGCTGATATGCGTGGGTCGATTGTGTGAACAGAAAGGACAATTGCTGCTGATTGAGGCCGCTCGGAAACTCTCCGAGCTCGGAACGAAATTCGAGCTGGTGCTGGCCGGCGACGGTGAAATGCGCCATGACCTTGAAACACTCATCGATCGTTACAGACTAAAAGAACAGGTACGCATCATCGGCTGGATTGGCAGCGATCAGGTGCGTGATGAAATATTGGCAGCGCGGGCGTTGGTGTTGCCGAGCTTCGCCGAAGGCCTACCCGTCGTGATCATGGAAGCCATGGCTTTGCGGCGACCCGTGATTAGTACGTTCGTTGCAGGGATCCCGGAATTGGTCGTTCCGGGCGAACATGGCTGGCTGATCCCGGCCGGGGACGTCGAGGCTTTGGCCGCAGCGATGCGAGCCTGTCTGGATGCTTCTGCGGATGCCACTGCGAAGATGGGTGAAGCGGCCCGGATGCGGGTGCTGGAACGGCACGATGTGAATCGGGAAGCCAGCAAGCTGATCGGAATGATCCAAAGCAGCTCTACTCATAGAGATTGATCATTGCTTGTGAATCTTGGCGACTGAAGCCGCGTCTCAACTCTGCGAGAGGTTAGGCTGGCGCTCGAACCACCGGCACCGCCACCGTTGACGTTGAGCATTTCGGGAGCAACAAAATGGAAATGTCAGGATACCTGACCGCTGTGGCAGCGACCTTGGCGATTTCGATCGGTTTGGCTGGCTCAGCCTGCCCAAGTAGCGAATGGCCCGTACAACGGACAATATAGCGGTCAGTTCAGCGGACAATAGTACGGGCGCGGAAGCAGCGACCAGACCGCATCACCGACTGCGCGAGATCAGCGCTGTGGTATTCTGGGTTATGCAGTTAATTCCGGTGAACGCGGGCAACTTACTTATCCGCAGCCGGGCACGGACTACGTTCTTCACGACCGCCAGGGGCGACGGTGTTATTAGGACCACGAACACCAGGCGAAAACTGCTCGAACACGACCTTCGGAATGTAGATAACTCAGCTGAACGATCTGACCGCAGTTCCTGAATTTCGGCGGTATGCAGCAAAACCTATCGCGGCAAATCCAACGAGAAACATCGCCCAGGTCGAGGCTTCAGGGACAGCCGATACTCGATCCGAGAACAAGATGCCAATATCCTGACCCAAGAGAGAGGCATACGGGTTTCCCGTAAGGTTGGGGAAAGTGCTCTCATAATTGTAGATGGCGTTTCCAGAATGGCCATCAAACGTAGCGACTGCGAGCCCTGTATCGGAATTCGTCAAGAAGACAATATAGGCTCCCGACCCCAGCGCTACGCCACTTCCCAAATTCACGGTTACAACGTCCGTAAGGCCGGCAGTCGGATCGTCCGAGACAAACGTCGTAAAAGTATGCAGGTAGACCTTCGCCCCGACGCTTCCACCTGCATCTTCATAAATGCCAACGGTCACTGGAGTTTGCCAAGCATAATCGTTTGAAACGACGAAGCTAAGGCTCCTCGCCGTAGCATTTGTGCCGAAAGAGAATATTTGCCCCACAGACTGCTGGTCTGCACTCCCTGGACAGTTAGAACAGAACGAGTCCACTCGCGCAGCCGATAGACTGGGAATCGATTGGTAGAGAACGGTTGCGCTCACAGATGTGCTGCAAAAACCCATCGCTAAAATAAGCGCACCGATAGCTGCGGAGAGCCGCATAAAAATCCCTATCTAAAAATAGAAATATCTCAGACACGAATCGTCACTGATTCGCGGTCTGAATGCCAGCCGAATTCCGTTTGAGATGAGATTTATTTCGCGGCTGCTCGAGACAGAACTCGCAAAACGCTCTTCCGGCGGGAGATACGCGGCGCTCGCAACGCTCCAGTTTGATGAGCTTGCCGTTCAACCCAGCCAGCCGCCACATTCGCCTTTGCGATGTAAAGGTCTAGAATAGCCAAGCCCCGGACTATGCGGATCCGCGACAACTCGAATCGTGCCTCCGGGATCCGCAAAGCCCAGGTATGCTCCTGAATCAGAATGCTCGAACCACTGATCGCCAACTGAGCGCTCAGACACGATTTATTCAAACGGCAGATACGAAAAGATCGGTCACACCGATCGGCCCTCGGCGTGGCCGGGGATCAAAATGCCGCTTCAATTATGATCAGGTCTCGCGCAAAACCGCTGGCGCAGAAGATCCTCGCCGGATCTTTCTCAGCAACAGCCCACAAAGGCCCAATAATCCGTCCAACAGGAACAGGAGAATGATAGCCACAACAAACAGACCTATTCCTGTCAAATCGTGCACGGCCCCCTCGAGCAGATCAGGCCCACCATAATACGCAATCAAAACCAGCGTGAGAACGCGGATGAAGTTCGCCAGGATCGTAATCGGTATGATCGAGACCAGCAGAATTATGCTGCGAACTTTCTCTTCCCAGCGAAATGCATAGGCATAAAAAACTCCGATCGCAGATAGTGCAAAGATCGAATTCATTCCGGAGCAGGCGTCCTTTACCAAAAGCTGGTACGAGCCGATCATGATCATGACGCCATTTTGCGCAACAGGGAAACCTGTGGCGTAGAGCACGTGGGTCACGACGTTCGAGATGAATACCTTTAGCGGGACCGTTGCGGCATCAATGATCCAGTCCGGCATGGGAACGGCGAACAGCATGAAAAAAATCGGGAACGCGAGGACGCGGAGCGTCGACCATCCCACCGAAAGCAGGATGCAACCCACGATGACAGGTATCAGGGAAAACATTTCGAAAGTCAGCAATCCCTGCTGAAGTCTCGCCAGGAACATCAGGACAAGCCCCATCGCGAGCATGGCCCAACCAGCAATGGGGGCGGGCGAGACAGGGGCCGCCTTCAGTCTTTCACGTGATTGCCAAACCAGCCAAAGGGACGCCGCAATGATCAGCGGTCCATGCCCCTCCTGCTCGGTCTGCCATGGGCCGTCGATCAAGCCCAAAACGGTAGGTATATATGCCGCAATCACGGACCCAACGAGCAACCCCGGCAAAGCGAAATCTTTCAGGGTGCGTGGTTTTACTTGATCAATCACTTGCGTGTAAGTCATCTATAATGCCACCGGGAGTCATTTTGACGCATAGCATTCTGCAACAAACTCAACAACCGCATTATCGTTTGGCAATGATGCCGGCATAAGCCACGCCGGCCACAATCAAGAGAACAGCCAGAATTGCCGAGCCGCTATTGCCGACCTGATTGGCCACCGCAAAAACGACGCCAGCCAGAATGAAATGAACGAGGGTGCGGGTTTCACGATCCGTGAACTGAAAAAATGCAATCACCAACCCCGCAAAGCAGGTGACCGTCACCACGTCGAAAATAGTCGCCATGTTCCTAACAATACCAAATCGTTGCGAGAGGGGCCAACAACACGAGGCGGCTCATCTTTTTGCCGCGGGCACGCCCTCCCCCTGCTGCATTATTTTCGCGTATTCCCCCTCGTACTTGGCTTCGAGGTTTGCCGAATAGGCCGCAATCCCGGTTTCGGCCTTGAGAGCATCGGCTCTCAAAATCTGCCGGGCGGCATTTACGGCGGCTTCTCCTTCCAATGGACGCGTTTCCTCACCCCTTACTTTGAAGAATACGCCATTTTGACCAGCGCGAACGAAGAAAACATCGTCCGCCTTTTTCGCTTCAATCGCATTATAAAGGTCTGGCGGGAGATCCGCGCTATTCAATGCTCCCATTTGGCGTCCATGCGGGATACCGGCCGACGTCATCTGCTGGTCGATCTCATCGAGCGATTTGGCGTTCTTGTTCGCGTCGATCACCGATTGACTGGTCGGGCCCAGGGCGAATCCAAGCTGTTCAACGCTGAACAGTTTTCTCTTTGCAAACTTGGATGGATTGTTCGCGATAAACTTCTCGATATCGGCCCTGCCCGGCGCCTTGGAAGCTGCGGTACGCGTCAGGAATGCGTTTTCGAGAACTTGCTCACGAGACCTCAGAAGGTCGAGCAAAACCGCCGGCTCGCGATCCAGCTTCGCAGCAAGAGCCTGCTGCAGCAGATATTTGCGCGCGACCAACTCGCGCAGCACTTGTTTGATGACCTCGGGATCTTTTTGCTTGTCGAGCGGGACGTTTGCCCAGCGCAATTCGTTCTCGAGTTCTTGTGACGTGACGACCTGGTCCCCGACATGGGCAACCACCTGCCCTTTCGAAACCGCCGCCTGCTCTCCGCTTTTCTTCCCGCAACCGGCGAGCAACGCTCCGCAGCAGCCAACAACGATGGCAGCGCGATACAGGCGGGATAAATTTCTCATCTCAAAACTCCGTGATCTCGACGTGCGAGAGTCTAGGCAGGCTGCTGGCTTGGGAAAAGGCGGCTAAGCGATTAAGTAGGCAACGTAAGTAATTAACAGACCACTCCGGCGAGCCGAAGCAAATAGTCCGGCCCGCCATCGCAATTCAGTCGTTTATGTTAATTTGCAAAGATGATCCAACGACTTAATAATGCTCGGAAATCAGCTATAGTGAGCCCTTCAGGACGGTCGTTGCGACATTGGCTGGCGGCGAACAGCAACAGAGGTTTTTAGTATGATGAAAATCGGCCGTATTCAGTACATTCTGGCATCCATTGCTATATTGGGCTCTGCCGTTCTGGTGAAGGTTCTTGAGCCTACGGAATTAATGGCGCGCTCCTCGGCGGCGCCCAGCCTCGAAAGCGTGATACCCAAAAAATTTGGAACCTGGACGCTGGTTCCCGAAATTAGTCCCGTCAAACCCACAGACCCGGAAGGATATTTTCAGGCCGATCCGCTTTCTGCAAAGGTATACAGCCAGGAGGTGGGGCGAGGTTATACCGACGGACAGGGCAACATCGTCATGTTGCTTGTAGCCTACGGCCCGGTGCAGAATTATCGACTGAAGTCTCACCGACCGGAAATTTGCTACACCGCCAACGGCTTTCGGATATCGGACAAAACCCAAGCCGCGATCAATTACCGCGATGGCACCGGCCCCATCAAGATGACACGACTTATTGCGCAGCGCGAGACACGGCTGGAACCGCTCAGCTATTGGATGAGGATCGGCAATGATATCTCCAATGGGGTGGTTGATGCACAGCTCAGCCGACTCAAATATGGATTGCGTGGAGTTATCCCTGATGGAGCCCTCATCCGGGTCTCCACGATCGGCCTGCCCCGTGAGGCTTCCTTCAAACTGCAGGATCAATTCATTCGCGACTTACTTGCCGCGATCCCGCCGCAGGAGCTCAAGTTCTTCACTGGCGTATCGTAGCAGCCAAATTCGAAATAGCGGACTCCTTCGTCACATTCGGTCGGCTACAGTCGAGACTTGTACCCATTTGCCGGATCAGCAATGGTGGCTGTTCACGAACCCGAACAGTCAGCATGCGATTGATCATCTTATGTGGCGTATTCCTCGCTTGTCTGCCGAGCCGTGCGGCGGCCGATAATGCAGATAATTCGCTGCTCGCCTACGCCGTCAATGTACATAGGACTCCCGTTCAGTCGTGGCCGGGCTATGGCATCTTCATGGGTAGGGGCATATTCATCACCGCCGCGCATGTGGTGGGCCGTGCGTGGATGACGAGACCGAAGATCGTCATCAACGGGCAGGAATACCCGACTCGCGTTATCAAGGAAGGCAGCCTCGAAGGAACTGATCTAACGCTGCTGTCCGTCGACGAAAATTTACTGCCGATGCGCCTGCGGCTCCGCCAAGGCAAACTGTGCAAGGATCCGCCGCGGCCGGGCGAACAAGTGGTAACGGTTATCCCGGGGAGAACCGTTCGTTCTTATATACTCGCGCCCGAACGACTCCCAATCGGAGCCCGCAAATTCAGTACGGTGATCGCCGACGTTGCACAAACAGGCAACTCGGGATCAGGCGTTTTTCATGCGCAGCAACGATGTTTGCTTGGAATTATGAGCCGCAAAATCTCACAATCGCGAACCAGAGCTGACACCGGAAAGTCCGAGACTTTGGATATCGCCAAGTATTTTGTTCCCGCCTCCGAGATTGCGGCTTTCCTTCCCGCCGATTTGCGGCTTTAGCGGAAGATCAGTAGTAGCCGTAGTACGAAGCCGCACTCTCGGTAGCCTTGTTTAGGACGACTCGGATAACCGGAGTTCGCTGGAGATGCTTCTGACACTCCTTGATATCAGAGACGGAAGTTGTGCCCACACCGGCCACCAATAGAGCGGCATCCATTCTGGGCAGGATCGAAATGACATCGTCGCCGAGGAGCATCGGCGGCATATCGAAGATCACGATACGTGACCTGAAATCCCGTTTGATCGTCTGCAAGAGTGTGCTCATTGTTTGAGACGCCATCCATTCCGACGAGCCCGATGACGAAACCGAGCCTGGCAGAACCAGCATGTTGTTCGGCCCTATGCTTGCCTGGATAATCCGGGATGAAAGTGCTGCCCCCTCTTCGAGAATGCTGAGTATTCCTCCGGTGTCGCCGAGGCCAAGATATTTCGCGACGGCGGGCTTTCGCAGATCCATGTCGACCAAAAGAACCTGCCGTCCCGGCAAACGCGCAATGCTCAGCGCCAGATTACACGCGGTTACAGTTTTTCCGCATGCCGCCGTGGGAGATGTGACGGCCAGAAACTGCCAACTCTTCTTGTCCATCTCCTGCAGAACCTGCGTTCTCAGCATGTCGTAATAACGGCCATGCTCACTCGACGCACCGTGCGCAACTATTCGCGAGCTTTCGAGATGCGCAGAATTCAGACGCACTTCGCGGATTTGTGAATCGACGGAACCGGCCCTAATTCCTTCAGGAAGACCTGGCGCGCGTTCGCCGGGCCGAGGCAAGGCTTCCGTCGCCCTTGCCAGTTCAACCGCCTGTTTGATCGAATCCACTCTTGGTTCTCCTGGAAGGTGAACTACCTGAACAACCCTACTCGCGCTTTGGCGATGATGAGGTCGAGAGGCGGCAGAAAGAGATATCCTGCAACGAGCGTGCCCATGGCAACGAGCACAAAGCCGCCAAAGAATAGAAGAAGGCGCCGCTTTCGCCGGCGCAACTCCGTGGTCGTGATAATATAGGGGATAGAAACGATCAGCTGACTGTCGACAACGCTAAAAATATCGCTGCTCCGACGAATCGCCTTGTCCGAAATCTCAACCAGAAGAGCCAAGCCGGCACCGGCAACAATGGCCAATATAACGCCGAGGCCAGCCACCTTCAAACGATTTGGCTTGATCGGTTCCTGCGGAGCAGCCGGCTGTTCGATGATTTCAAGTTTCTCGGATTGCTGGTTTTTCTCGAGGTTCTCTCCGAGCTGAGCTGCAGCCAGCTTGTTGGACGCCGTTTCAAGATTCTTTTGCAATGACTCCTGCTGTGCGACAAGCGCTTCAAGGCTCGCAGATACGCTCGGATCGGTGCCCGCGGCAGGCACGGGCGGCACAACAGCCTTTTCCAAGGCTTCGATTTGTCGTTTCAATGATTGAATAAGCGGGTGTTTCTCCGAATAAAGAGCACCCTTTTGCACGAGCTCTGCTTTCAGCTGCGCCAAGTTAGTTGTCGGTTGATCAGGAGCTCCCGGAGTCGTGGGCTTGCCCTGCGCTAGTTTCAGCTGTGCGATCTTTGCATCAAGAACCGCATTGTCAGCCTGCAGTTTCTGAACCTCACGCGCAAGGAACTTGGTCGTGTCAGTCGCCCGGCTGGTCCGATCGCGAAGGTCCTCGCCAAGGATTCGCGTCATCAACTCATTCGCGACACGCGAGGCCGTGACGGGATCGGAATACTCAAAACCGACTGAAAAGACGATAGTGGGGTTTTCGAGCCGATTCCGTTGCTTAAAGTCTAACGCCAAATTCACCGGCGCAATCTTGGTCTGTTTTTTCATCATTGCGATCAGTTCGGTAACCGACATCAATGACCGCTTCTCTGGAAAGAGCTGGAACTTATCAATGATCGCAATCAAATTGTCCCGGGTCATCGTCCGCTGTTCAATGACCTGAATTCGTTCCTGCGCGGCACTCGTCACGGTCGGGCGCACGAGTTCGGTCGGAATCTGCTGCGACTGGACAAGGATCTTGCCTTCCGACAGATACGTCGCAGGCCACAACAACGCGACACCGATGCCGAGCGGGGCAATCAAGAAGAACGGGACCAGGAAATAAACCCAGCGACGCTTAACGAGCTCCCAATAGAACGATGGCCGCAGGAGGTGACCGCGGTCGGGCTCGGGCGAGAGTTGAAACTCGTCTTGATGGTCTACTTTTTGCAACATGTTGACCGTGTGCGTTCAGAAACAGCCGCTGCAAGCCATGTACCAATGCTCGCGATACGAAGAAGGATTACTGCGGCTTACGAACAATCTTAGCATCCATTTTGCTTCAAATTTAATGAAATGTTATTTGGCAGGATTAAATCGGGACTCAATCTTAACGGTCCTGACCTAAAATGTTGGTTTGGCGACTTATGAGCCGCCGGCAACGCGATTTACGTAGTTCGAAGAAACTTCGAGACAAGTACTAAGTACATCATCGGATAGCGCTATAGTAGATACGCCGCCCGTTAAGGAATTGTAATGTACGAGGCCTTCTACCAACTCCGCGAGAAGCCATTTTCGATCCTGCCTGATCCTGATTTGATCTACTGGGGGAAGATGCACTCCATGGCGTTCACGATGCTGGAATTCGGCGTCATGAACAATGCTGGCTTCACGGTCATCACCGGCGAGATTGGCTCCGGCAAAACGACGCTGGTTCGGCACCTCCTCAGAAAAATCAGTCCTTCTATCACGGTCGGCTTGATCTCGAACTCGCCGCAGGGGCGCCAGGAGCTCCTGCAGTGGATATTGATGTCGCTCGATCAACCCTTCGAAGGTGATTATCCGATACTTTTCAAACGCTTACAGGATTTTCTCTACGGTCAGTACGCGAACGGACGCCGCACCATCCTGATCATCGACGAAGCCCAAAACCTGGAACCCGAAGCACTCGAACATTTGCGGATGATCTCCAACATCAACGCGGACAAGTTCCAGATCCTGCAACTGATCCTGGTGGGGCAACCCCAGTTGCGAGATCTCCTCCTCGCACCAAAATTGCATCAATTTGCCCAGCGCATCTCCTCCGATTTCCACTTGCGACCGTTGGACGAGCGGGAAGTGGGAAACTATATCGGATTTCGGCTCCAGGCGGTCGGGTCGCCCAGGCCGCTTTTCACCAAAGAGGCTTGTGCCCTGATTTACTCGGCGAGCGGCGGTATTCCCCGCATGATCAACGTCCTGTGCGATACCGCGCTTGTCTATGGCTTTGCCAATGACAAGAAAGTCGTTTCAGATCAGCTAGTTCGGGACGTCATTGCAGACAAGCAACAGTACAGTATTTTTCCGGTCAAGAAGGCCTCCCGAGTTCCTTAAGTATTTGTAACCTATTATGGTTTGGGAATCGGCGGGGTTGGAACTCTGGTCCGAGTACGGAGCTTTGGTCCCGAAAGCCTGAGGCTTCGACGATCCAAGCAGTTTCGATAGGGGGAAGAGCGATGCGGTTCCTGATTGTTTTGTTTTGCCTGTGCATCTGCGCGCCAGTGGCTAACGCCCAGACCCTCAAGTCGGGAGACACTTTGAGCATTTCGGTCCTGCAGGATCCCAAACTCGACCGCAACGTGGTCGTTGATCCGACCGGAGAAATTGCGTTTCCGTTGGCAGGCCACATTCGGGCGCGGGGTTTGACCGCCCAAGCGTTGGAAAACATCATCAAAGCCAAGCTGAAGGGCAACTACAAGGATGAAAGTCTCGACGTCACCGTCGCAGTCGCCAATTCCCCCAAGGACATTCCAGAGGAAGACCTCAAGCCAAAGATTTTTATCACCGGCGAAGTCAGCAGGCCGGGATCCTATGTTGTTCGGCAGCCGACGACACTGATGCAGGCCATCGCGCTCGCAGGCGGCGTGGGGCCGTTTGCGGCCAAGCAGCGTATCCAGGTTCGACGACGCGGAACGGGCGGCGACGAAACAATCTTTATGTTTAATTACAAGGCCTATGAAGCGGGTGCTGACCTCGAAGGTAACATCAGGTTGCGAGCCGGCGACGTCATAATGGTTCCTGAACGAGGTTTGTTCGACTAGACCGTTGGAAGTTCATCGAAAGCGAAATGCTGTGAAGAGAACTGCCATAGCGGTCTGTGTGTGCTTTGGTATGGCACCTTCTTTGGCATGGGCGCTTGATTGGTCGCTCAAAACTTCGCAAATCGAGACGATCGAGCTCAATGACAATCAGTTCCTGAGGACGTCTCCTGCGGCTTCCCTGGGATCGTACTCGACGATTACGGCCAACGCCGAAGCCCGAACTCCGACCTCGAAGTTCAACGTTGACGCCGACGGCAGCTATCGGAAGTACTGGGGTCCGGGCGCGGACGGTGTGCAATCGGAATCCCTGAGCTACGGCTTCACGGCTCGCTATGAGCATAGTGGGAAAATTAGGTCCGATCGCGAGTTCGTGGAAACGAGTTGGCGACAGCAAAGCACTGCCCTCGCTTTATTGAACGACCTTGGCGTCATCAGCAACACGCGCGGCTATATCGACAGGTTAACCGCCATTGGGGGTTTCGACCGTTCGCTGTCGGCAAGAGATAATCTGAGCCTGCTCGCGACCTCGACGCGATCTTACTACGAACCGTCAAGCGGAGGAACCGCCTATACTGACACCCTGGCTCGCGGGACGTGGCGCCACAGCCTAAGCAGAGTCACTGCGCTCAATCTGACATCCGAAGCCGAATTTCTGGACTACGAGAACGCAACAAATACGCGCGTGCAGATTTATCGAAATCAAGTCGGCATCGACGCAACTTTGTCGCCCGTCCTCTCGTTCCGCGGAAATATCGGAACTGCGCATCTCGTCACGGAAGGCGGCGTCAGTCCGCTGGGCGCGTTGGGGAACACGACCTCGAATAGTTCAGGTTCAAGTTCACAAACGGACTGGATCGGCGATGCCGTCCTCACTTACCGAGTGCTCAAGAATACGACCCTTGCCATCAACGCTAGTCAATCGATCGCACCGAGCGTCGTCGGCTCATTGTTCAAGCGGGATACAATCTCCACCAGCTTGAGCCACATCATCAACTCCCGTTCGACCCTGTCATTCTCTGCCACCGGCACAAGGTCGATTTCGACAACGACCACCGACTTTGCTTCTGCATCGGTGACCTACGGCTACAATTTCACGAGAGATTTAAGTGCACAGCTGACCTATCGATACCAACATCGTTTTGCGAGTTCTGGAACCACGACCATCGACCCGATCACCGGCACTCCGACCGTATCGGGAACGGGACCAGCTGAATCGAACAGCATCATGCTTACCGTCACAAACAACTATATCGTTCTGCCGCACGGCAATTAGCCTTATTTCAACGCTGCGCGAATGCTGGCCTTCAGTGCCGTGCCATCCGGCTCAAGTTCAAGAGCCTTCTTTAGCGCTGCTACGGATTTGTCGGGCTGCCCCGCGGCCGCATAGCTCATTCCAAGATGATAGTGAACGGCAGCAAGCGACGGCAACTTTTCCGCAGCCTTCTCCAAGGTGACGACTGAGTTCTTGATATCGCCTCGCTTATTCTGCGCCCATCCTACCGTATCCTGGAACTGCGGAACGTTCGTATTTTTGAGGGAATCAGCCAGGGTGAATGCGCGATCAAGGCTTTCCTTGTCGGAACGATGATCCAACAACAGACTCACCAGATTGTTGGTCGCTACTGCGGAATTGGGTTGGTCCTTCACAACTTCCTCGTACAACGCTATGGCCGCATCGTTGTCACCTTTGAGAATGAGCCCAGCGGCCGCCGAAAGCCTTAGTGTCAAATCCCCTGGCAATTCTTTCAATCCCGCCTGAAGGATGCTCGCAGCGTCACCATTTTTTTTCTGGCGAGTGTAGAGATCCGCCAAAGCACTATAGCCGGCTGGATTTTTCGGTTGTTGCGCCACCACTTCCTTGAATGTCTGCAGGGCCTCAGCTTCGTTATTCTTCGCAAGTTGTACCTGCCCAAGCAGAAGCAGGTATTGCACATTTCCGGGAAAACGCTTGGTCATATCCTTCAGCAGGGTGATTGCGTCATCCGGTTTTCCCGACCTCACATAAGCGGATGCCAGTGCCGCCAACGGCTGGATGGCCTCTGGAGCAGCCTGGCGCGCGCGCTCCAGCGCGGCGATACTCTCATCCATTTTGTTTTGGCCGGCGAAGGCCGCCGCGCGGATTTGCTCTGCGAGCGCGCGACCATCAGCTATTCGCCCGATCGCGTCGGCAACTGCCAAAGCGTCTGACCACTTTTGACGTGTCAGTCTTATCTGCGCCAAGGAAGACAGCACCTGCAGATTATTTTGATTGCGATTGGCCACCTCGACCAAAATCTCTTCGGCGCGAGCCGCATCATTTGTGCGTTGTAGAAACGCGACATACCGAAGTGCGACGTCGGGATTTAGGTTGGAGGATTTTAGAGCGTCTGCGTATTGTCGGTCGGCCAGTTCATTCTTGCCACCCCGTTCGTAGGCCACCGCCAGCAGCATCAAAAGGTCTGGCGACTTCGGTTGGTCGTTGAGCGCTTCGCGTACATCGGAAATCGCGCTATCGAACTGTCCGCGATCGATGCTGATGGATGCGCGTAGTCTCAAAGCTCCAGCATTCCGGCGATCCTTGCTGAGAATCTCGGAAATGATCGGTTCGGCGGCGGTAAGATTCGCCTTGCTGACGTACATTTCCGCAAGTTTGACTTGCGCGGCGACCTTCTTGTCCCCCGAGGCAGCATTGGCAAGTGCCTGCAATGCCTGCGCAGCATCGCCAATCTTGTTCTGCGAATAATCAAGTTCAGCCAATGCAATCTGGTAGTCGAAGGTATCGCCGCCAGCCTTAATCAGCGCTTCCAGTTCTTTTCGGGTAGCGTCTGGCCCTCTGACCGAATTCAGGAAGCGAACGAGGTCGAGCCCTACTTTGCTGTCGGTCCGGCTGGCCTCAGCCCGAGCGCGAAGCTCCTTTTCAGCTTCATCAAAGCGACGTTGACCGACAAGAAACTGGATGAGCTGAGACCGATAGGCAGTCTCGCTTGGATTAAGGGTGATAATTTTCCGAAGCAGATCTTCGGATTTCGCCAGATCGCCCTTTCTGGCGTAGATCTGCATCTTCTGCAGCAAAATGCGGGTTTCGTCCTTTGGATCGACTTTCAACGCTTCCAACAACTTCAGGGCACCATCTGCGTCACCGTCGGACAGACGCTTGGATGCAAGTAATGTTACCGCATCCAGATTGCCGGGGTCGACCTCGTAGGCAATCTGCGCCTCTCGCACGGCGCCGACACTGTCATTAGTTCGCAAGAGAATTAACGATCTCAGCGCATGGAGTTGAGCGCTTGGCTTTTCTTCCTTGGCAGCGTCAATCACCTTGAGGGCGGCCTCTGCGGCCCCACCACCAACCATGAGCCGGGCAAGCCTCAACCTTGAGTCAAGATCGTTTGGATCGAGTTCGACGATGCGGCGCAAATCGAGGAACAAAGAAGTTGCTTTCGTTCGCTCGTCGATTCCAGCAAGGGCCCGCCAGACTTCGACCTTGTCGCTCTTGTACTTGACGGCCTTGAGAAGTTCCTTCCGCGCCTCGAGATCATCCTTCTTTTCGATGAGAGCCATTCCGCTCTCATAGTACCCCTGCGCGCGTTGTTCGGGCGATCCGCAGCCCGCGACGAACAAAAGGAGCAGGAGCGCCACGGCGCTCCGAATGTGAAAGGCTTGACCGATTGGCTGCTTCATCTCTGGTCCTGAATGAATACAATGAATATGTCGAGCGGCCGAACGCCCGGCCGAATAAGATCTGGCCCCTCCGCTATCACACTTCCGACGACAGGAGGAATTCGAATCTGTTCAGGCGGAAGATTCGCCGCAGGCGGGCGGAGGCCCCGGCAAACACCAGCGTTTGTCCACGATCGGCCAGTTGCTTTCGGATCATCAGAAACAGCCCGAAGAATCGCGCGTCGACATATTGGGTTTCCGAAACATCGACAATCAGTCGCTTGCCCGCGTCAAGTGCGTCGCGGAACTGCTCGATCGCGCTTTCAACGTGCGCGGCGACCGCTTGCCCACACAAAGCGACCGTCACAGAACCGTGATCTTCTCTTTTTTGGATCGATATCTCGTTTGCACTTGTCGAGCGACGCCCGCTCAGCATCAGGGGCATGACGCATGTGACCAGCAGGGCGAGCAGGGCTGCCCCGTCGCTCCAGTAACGCCGCCAGAGATATGGCTCTTCCTTGATGCGCCACAGCCATTCAAACCCGGTGCTGCGGAGCATCGGCGGCGCGCGGCGAACGGTTCCGGCCTCAAAATTGATGGTGGCCCCGAATTGGGCGCGAACGGGTGCCCGCAGCCGCCGATGGTTGTGCAGCAACCAGGCCTGGGCCTTCTCGGCGCCAAAAAACACCGCAATCAGATCCGCGTCACTCGCATTTATTTCCTCGATTATGTGAGGCGAGCTCATTTCCTCGATTGTGCCAAAGCCCGGATTGAGCATGCCGACGCATTCCAACCCGCTCTTTTCGGCGTTCAGCCGGACGCCGACTGAAGCGGCCAGCCCTTCGGCGCCGCCCAGCAGGAACACCCGCAGCCGCCGGCCAGTTCCGTTGGCCGATTTGAGGCGACCGAACAGATCGCTGCCGGCGATTCGTTCGTGGATCGGAATGCGCAGCAGCTTGGCGATCCAGATCAGCGGCATGCCGTCGACAAGACACAGGTCGCTCAAGAGCATGGACTCCCGGAAAGGGGCGCTGTTTTGGCTCTTGACGAGAAAATTGACGTTGGGTGTCGAAATCAAAAACGGCGATCCGGCGTTCGTTGCACCATCGATTGCGCGCAGCAGCGCAGGGAAATCAAGGGCATCCACTGGAATCCCCAGAAGACCAAACACATTACGCGCAACGTCGTCTGGCACAACCGCTGCCGGTTGCTGTTCTGTAGACCGCTCGGGAAAATCGGATGAAGCCGGAATGGTGCGCAAGGTATTCAACACAAAAAACTCCTCGAACTTCAAAATTTTGGCCGGGCGAGCTGTCGGCCTGTCGCATGATTAACGAAAGGCTAAGCGATCTACTACGGAATCGTTGTCTAGTGAAATCGATTTAATATATGTGATTAATATCGCGGAGTCGGGTGGGACAGTCCTTGAGGGTAATAAATGCTGGCCGGGATCGCGGTTCATTAGCGGCCAGCCAAGAAATCCGCGCTGATCGCTGAGCTCGCTTCCTTGGGGCAGTAGGATCTTAACTAATTGTCCAGCTTTTACCCAAAATCGCCGTCCTCGGGCTTTGCCGCCACCGAGAACACTTCCCGTTCAATCCACCACGGTGCTACAGAATGGGCGTGTAATTTTGGAAGCCGACCGTCGGCACTTTTTGCCATGTTTGAAAATATTCGTGCCGATTTTAACGCCCACGGTCGCAATATTGGGGCCCAGGGCTTCTGGGCAATGGCGGTTTATCGATTCGGTCGATGGCGCTATGATGTACGGCCGGCCTTGCTGCGCAAGCCGTGCTCGCTTGTTTACAAGGTGCTTTACAAGATAATTCAAATCGTCGCGGGAATAGAACTTCCCTGCGAGGTGATCGTGGGCCGTAATTTCGTCATCGATCATTTTGGCGGCATCATCATCAGTGGCTATGCACGCTTCGGGGACAATTGCCGCATCAGAAACGGCGTGGTCGTGGGCCTGCGCCGCGTCGACGAACCCGTTGCTCCCGTGATCGGCAACAATGTCGATATCGGCGCCGGGGCAAAATTGCTGGGACCGATCAAAATCGGTGACAATTCGATTATTGGGGCGAATGCGGTCGTGCTCGACGACGTGCCAGAGAACAGCTTGGCTATTGGCGTACCGGCGATCGTCAAACCGCGCCGGCAGACGACCGGCAGTGTCGGGCAGCGCGATGCCGGCTGAAGGGCAATGCCGATATGGAGTCGTTGCGATCGGTCGCAACGAAGGCGAGCGCCTCAAGCGCTGCCTTCGATCCGCCCGGGACGCCGCACGGCTGGTTTATGTCGATTCGGGATCGACCGACGGATCGGTCGACTGGGCGCGCGCCGAAGGCATAGATGTGGTCGAGCTGGATGTTCGGCACGGTTTCACCGCGGCGCGCGCGCGCAATGCAGGCTTTCGAAGGCTGATGGAACGCGAACCGGAACTGCCCTTCGTGCAGTTCGTCGATGGCGACTGTGAGCTCCGTGATGCGTGGCCGAAGCAAGCGTTGACATTCCTCGCAGAGGCCCCACGGGCTTGCGCGGTGTTCGGCCGGCGCCGGGAGCGGTATCCGGAACGCTCGATCTATAACCGGATCTGCGACGCAGAATGGAATGTACCTCTCGGCGAGGTGCGCGCCTGTGGTGGGGACGTCATGATCCGGGCGGCGGCGCTGGACCAGGTGGGCGGCTATCGCGACGACTTCATCGCGGGCGAAGATCCCGAGCTGTGCGTCCGCCTGCGCGCGGCCGGCTGGATGATTTGGCGGATCGACGCCGAGATGACCCGGCACGACGCAGCCATGACGCGGTTCGGCCAATGGTGGCGGCGCAACGTGCGCAGCGGCTACGCCTTCGCGCTGGGGCGGTCCCGCCACGGCGCGCGACCCGAACGGCTCTGGGTCTGGGAGAGCCGCCGGGCATGGCTGTGGGGCATTTGGCTGCCCCTCGCCTGCGCGCTCGCGGTGCTCGCGTTCGGAGCCCCCGGCCTCGGCCTGCTGCTGATCTACCCCCTTCAACTGCTGCGCCGCATACCGCGCCAGCCCGGCGACCTGCCGACCCGCGTCAAATTCGCCTGCCTGGAGCTTCTCGGACGGTTTGCCGAAGCCGCCGGGCAACTCAGGTTTGCCGCCGACCGTCTGTTGCGCAGCGGCGGGCAGATCATCGAATACAAGTAGCAGCGATGGGACTGGCCCCCCGACATTGCAAAATATTGAAAACAACCCCATGCACAGTAGCACATCAGCGTAAGCCGTTTCCCGGTCCTCGACGACGGAATTTCGAAAAGACTCATGAATATCAGACTCTTCTATGCTGTCGCGCTGTTCGAGCGGCGAACCTAAGTTCGATGGAAGGCCCATTAACCCCTTTCCCCGACTGAACCTACAGGCCACGTCCAGACCTAGATTAAGAAGATCAGGTGGGTTAAAAAATGGAATGTTTTCAAACCTTATAAGAAACTTCGCCATGGCGACCGGGCGCGGGCAACGCGCCTACCGTAGATTTTGCAGACCGTCCGGGAAGGAATACGCAAAATTCTTAAAACGCCACGGTCGGCTTCACGCGATTGGCGATCATTGTTACATCAGCCCCAGCGCAACTATCCCCGACCCCGCTTATGTGAAAATCGGGAGCAACGTCCGTATTAATGAGTGCGCCCTGTTTGGACATGATGGCGCTGTCAACATGATTAACAGAGCTTACGGCCTGCGACTTGATAGCGTCGGAAAAATCGATATCCGGGATAATGTCTACCTCGGCTACCATTGTATCATCTTACCAGGCGTGACCATAGGCCCGAATGCTATCGTCGCAGCGGGATCAGTAGTGACCCGGGACGTGCCCGAGGGCGCTATCGTCGCGGGGGTGCCAGCAAAGCCGGTATCTACCATTGATGCCTACCTTGAAAAACTAAAGACTGAAAACGCTAAATATCCTTGGCTATCACATATTGAGGCGCGCAACGCCGAGATTGATCTAGCAGCGGAGGATGAGCTAGTCCGGCAACGCGTCCGGTTTTTTTATCCGGATGCCCCTCCGCGATAACCTACGCCGCCTTCTCCAAGAACATTGGATCGTTGTCGTTTGACGCGGGGTCGATGTCGCGCTTGAGGAGCCAGTTTGAGCGAAACGCTTGAAATCCATAATAGGGTTGGAACGGCGTGGCCGTTGGCAAGCACCCGGACAGCAGCGGATACACACTCCCCGTACAACTGGGGCCGACCTGCTGGAGCACCAGTTGTGATGCCGTCTTGGAGTGCGTCATCAGACCAAAGGTAGGTGGTGCCACTGACGAATACCCCTGCCCTGCCGATAATCCTTTGGCTCAAGGTTGCCCTCGTAGTGTTCGACGCGCAGCAAGGGCACGCCCGCACCATTTCAAGCGGGGTCATAAAGTGACGCGTTGGCTTCGCCGAATTGATACCAAGTGCAAAAGAAAAGCGTACAATGAGCCATTGAAGGCCGACGTTCTCAGAAAAGCCTTTAGGCTATGCTAGCAGCTAGTGGCGCAAGAAGAAATTGCCAAGGAAAAGGGCTAGCCACGAGATACCATGGCCAGCAATCAATCCCAACGGGAAGATAGCGAGCAGCAACAACTCCCTTTTTAGATCAAGCAGTTTAACGCGAGCCAGCCAAATCAGAATGGCGACCGCAGGTAACAATTGACTTCCAACGATGGCCCATAGCGCGCCTGGAAGACCGAACCAGTGGAACGCCATTAGCAATCCGGCAACTAGCGTAATGAGGCGAACGAAAAGAATCGTTGAATGTATCTGGGGCATTCCAAGCGCTAGAAAACATTGAATAGCCACCTGGAAAGGAACCGCCACAGAACCGAAAACCAGAATTTGGAGCATCCATCCTGCATCGGAATAGCGAACATCGTATAGCCAGTCGATGAGACCTTGGCTCCACACGATGAGGACACCCGACAAAAAGTAGCATACCGCTGCGATAGCGCTAAAAACCTTGTAGTAGACCTTTCTAAGATCGCTTGGTCGCTGCCTAACAATTTCACTGAACGCGGGAAATGCCACAGCCATGATCACTCTGGTCATGATCAGATCAACCGCACTGGCGAAAGTGAACGCGATAGAATAGATCCCGAGAGTTCGGGCAGTGACAAGCCCGCCGAGCAGAATCCTATCTGCATTTGCAGCTAGAAAGCCAAGAATAGATGACAAGAAAATCCATTTTCCAAAGCCCAGAATTTCACGGAATACCGAGCTATCCCATTGCAATCGATTCCGATGACCGCTGAGCCATGCATGCGTCAGGAACGTTTTCGCGAGGCTTCCGCCGAGTGCACCAAACACCAACGCCCAAATCGAACGCTCGAAATAAATCCACGCAAACATGCAGAGGAGGCCGGCCAATTGGGACGCAATATCGATCTGGATCAGCTTTGCCAATTGGACGTTGCGCCGGGATTGAGCGTCCTTGGTAGACGCGAAACTGTCGATCAGCGCTGTAGCCGATAGAACGGCAATTACCGGAGGTAAGATGGGATCGGCGTATACGCTTTTAGCGTCAACGAATCCCATCCCTGCTCCGAGTGCCAGCATCGTGCTGACCAAGATTCCGACGAGCCATAACAAAGCGCCCCGCAGGATTTGGGTTGTCCATACCGTATTCGCGAAGACCGCTTCTTCGCCCCGGTGACTTCGAATGATGACCTGACCGAGCCCGATATCCGAAAACATCGATAGCCCGACGAGCACAACCGTAGCGATGGCGGTGACACCAAACATTTCAGGAATGAGCAGCCGTGTAAGGACGAGATTGCTGCCCAATCGGATAACGAGCCCAAGCCCATAACCCGCGAACGTCCAAGCACTCGCCCCGATGACGCGTCTGGTTAAAGGTTGCTGTTTGGCTGATGACACGGGACGACTTTACGGGATTCCATATGGATCACTACTTGTATTATCTTCTCATAGAAAAGAATTGGCGATACCAGGCGCTTGGCACATCCGACGCATTAGGAAGCTGGAAAGCGGAGTTGCAAGCTACGCGATTCCGGCTATTACCGAATTCCCACGCTTTGTCAGACTGTCGGCTGCGCCAGATGTCTAGGGGATTCAATACTTCAGAAGGGCGTAAGGCTCTCCGTAACCGTACTTACTCCATCTTGCGCTCATCACTGTTAGATTTTACCCGAAATTAAGGCGCAGGGCCATGAGGTATCGAAATAGAGGCAGAAGTCGGAGCTGACAATGAGTATCTCTGCATTCACGCGGCGCGAGATCATCCAGTTGATCACCGCCACCGGTTTCATGACGTCAGCAAAAGCCGCTCCGGTGCCCCTGAAGGCGCCGTCATCAACCGCCGCCCCCACTTCGCAAGCAGTCTTATTGGGGCTGTGCGGACCAACCTACTACAATGGTTTCAGTCCTTTCCTCAACTGGTGGAAGACTGCCGCGCCGCCGACGATCGCAAGGACGTCAGGAGACCTCACAGGAAAGGCAATCTGGGATGCCGGCAGCTACCTGTCGCCTGCCACTGGCGAGATAATTAGCCCCGCCCCGGCCGATCTGGTTAACATAAGGCGCATCTTTTTTGCTCCTCCCTCAAACAGCAATCAGGTCGCTGCAGGCTGCGACTATTCCGGCGAGAAGTGGATCGCAGAATGGGACGGCAGCGCTATCGGCTACATCGATTTCTTAACGACCGGCGGCACTCAGACTCAGGTCGGATCGAACAAAATTACGTTTCAGATGGGTACGCGTCCGGGTACCACGCAGTTGAAGTTGACGCTAAAGGACCGGAACAACCCTCCGCGCAATATACGCATCTATCAACAGCGATACGCGACCAACGTGATCGCAGGAGAAACATTCAATCCGGACTGGCTTGGAACCATCAAGAGTTTCGATACGCTTCGACTTATGGACTGGCAGTGCACCAACGATTCTGACGTTACAAATTTTTCTCAACTGGCTGACGAAAGCTATCTCGCCTGGTGTCAACCACTGAAGACAAGCCTTGGCGCCAAGGGCGGAATTCATCCATGGCTGTTATGCAAGCTTGCAAATGCGACAGGCCGCAAGATCCACGTCTGCTTGCCAGCCAAGTGCACAGATGCATTCGTCGAGGAGTTTGCGACCTACATAAAGGCGAATACGAAGGTTGAAGTGACGTACGAGTATAGCAACGAGTGCTGGAACTTCGGCTTCCAACAGACCTCCTATTGCCTCGATCAGGGAAGCGCAATCTGGCCCGGCAATGCCGCCCGCTATAATATGTGGTACGGATATCGCGCCGCGCAGATCATGAAGATCATTCGCGGCATCTACAACGATGGATCCCGGTGGCAAGGCTGCATTAGCACACAGACGGTTACGACTGGCCCACTGAGTCAGACGTTGATTGGTATCAATTATTTCTTGCGTAGCTCACCCTCATTGCGAGTCAGCGATCTCTTCAAAGGAGTCTACGTCACCGGATACTTTGGAGACCTCCAGAAATCAAGGCCCATCACAACTATCTCAAAGACTAATCCTGCATTCGTCCAGTGCAAGGCGCACGGCTATAAAGAGGGCCAGCGCATCAAGATCTTCATTCAGAATGGAATGAAAGAACTCGACAATGTTTACGCGGTGGTTACGAACATTTCAGCCGACAGCTTTGAACTGAAGGGAATAGACGCAACGAGTTACTCGCTGTTCGTCTCGGGCAACAATTATACCGTACCTGCTCTGGTTTTCGAGATCATGGATCGAAGCAACGCAAAGTTTGCGTCCGATCCGAAAACATACCCGACGAAGTACACACACTTTTCTCAGCAAATCGCGGCTAGCATGCTCACCGGGAATTGCCCCGAAGGCTTGGTCACGACAGGCAACGTGGCTGCCCTGCGGGCAACGTACTGGCCTGGGCTAAAGACCTTGGCAAGCGCGAACGGCCTCGAGCTTCGGCAGTACGAAGGCGGCTCTCACTTCGTTGGCGACATCTATTTGAATGGATATGGTGGACAGCCTCAGTTCACTGAATTCTTGATAAACAGTGGGCATTCGGCGGAGATTGGCGCCGTCTATGCAGCGGCGTACGCGGCATTTTTGACATCAGGAGGCACTCGTCCTGCCAAGTTTGTAGAGGGTGGATTGACCAGCCAGTTCGGGACTTGGGCCGGAATTCGGTATTGGCCTACGGCTGCGAATTCAAGCAAGATCGACAACGCAAATCCGGTGTGGAAGGCAACCACCAATTTCATCGGAACGATCTAGGGCCCGTCCTCAATTGAGCCAAATGATAGCAGCCGCGAGTTGGATCGCGGCGAGGAAGTTTCTGGCTGTTTTGTCGTAGCGGGTAGCGATAGCGCGGTATTGCTTGAGCTTGCAGAGAAATTCTCGATGAGGTGACGTGCTTTGTAGGCGTCTTTGTCGAAATCGCGTTGAACCTTGCGGTTGCTCTTGGGCGGGATCACGAACGTCTTCCCCCGTGCCAGCAACGGTTCGATCAACCGCTCGTCGGCATCGAAGGCTTTGTCTGCCAGCAAGGTCTCGGCCGCCATATCCGGCAGCAGCACGTCAGCGCCTTCGAGATCATGGGCTTGGCCCGGCGTCAGGATGAAGTCCAGCGGATTGCCCAACGCATCGACGAGCGCATGAATCTTGGTACTCAGCCCGCCTTCGCTGCGCCCGATCTCTTGGTCCTCGTCGTCTTTTTTTGTGCGCCGGCACTGTACTGATGCGCCCGCACGATCGTGCTGTCGATCATGGCGTACTCATTATCCGCAACGCTCGCCAGCATCTCAAAAAGCCTCTTCCACACGCCGCTCTTGGCCCAGCGCGAGAAGCGCGTATGAATCTTGATCGGATCGCCAAAGCGTTCGGGCAAGTCCCGCCAAGGGATGCCGGCCCGATAACGGTAGATCACCGCCTCTACAAACAGCCGATTGTCCTTGGCTGTTACCCCGACATGCCCTTCACGGCCGGGCAAAATATCCTTGATCCTGCCCCATTGATCGTCCCGAAGGGCGTAGCGGCGCATCTGTCAGCTCCGAATCAGCTGACCGCCTATGAATCACGCGATAATCTGCTTGGGAATCCTCTAATTGAAGACAGGCTCTAATTGTCCGGAGAAATAGTCTTCGCACGGTCGGCGCAATTGCCTCAACACAACAACAACTTCGGCATTCTGCGGCTCGTGCTCGCGAGCTTGGTGATTGTTTCCCACTCCTCCGAGATGATCGATGGGAATAGATCGCGCGAAGCTCTCATGCAATTCGGCGGCATCATGACCTTCGGCGAGCTAGCTGTCGTATCTGCTGCGCGGTCTAACTAGCGATCGAGCCGGCCAACCATATGTGGGCTCTCCGGCCCAAATAGAAACTACTGTATTAATGGGAACAATGTGGGAGCTGCGAATGGTGCTCGTTGGGTTGTTAGCGAGAACAATTGCACCGGCGTGCAGCGAGCATTCGACAACAGCAATGGCAACAACGAGATCGTAACTTCTCAATTTACGGATGTGGTGATCCAGCGGAATGCAGCGTACGGGTTGACCGCAGGCAATTATAATCTGTTCTACAGCACCGCCTCCCGCACCGAGCGCGACAATCGCATGTGGGGCAACACGGGGAATGGATGGCAGGATCCCGATCCTGGGCAGGCGACTAAGCTAAATATGTTGGTTTACCGGAATAAGATTTATGTGGGGCCTGGCAACGCGCCTAGCGTTTCAGCGGGTAACGGGACTTTCGAATTTCTAAATCCGTTCCCATCCGGAGGCGGAACTTACACGTTCTCCAATGGATCGAGTACCATCGTCGTACCGACCAACAATTCAAGTTACCCCGTGGGCTTGCCGTTGAAGTTTGGGGGATCACCGCCGCTCCCGTTCGTTGCTGGAACGCAATATTACGTCAACACGGTGAGCAACCCGCCGTATCCGACCGCCTCGATCACCGTCACAACGACGCCGGGCGGCGGTGGTGCCAATGTTGGCCCCGCCGTGGCCGGAGGAACATCAACGGGCGTCACTTCAAAATGGATCAGGCCGCAGTCATTCGCTTACAACACGATGGTAGATGCGCGAGCGAGTGGGGTTGCTAACGTAATCTGGACCTTTGCGGATCAAGTCGCCGCTGGCAGCTATGTGGATTTCAACAGCTATTATTCCGTTGCTGGGCAGACCAATCTCTTCAGCGACAACGGAGTGGCGAGGCCATTCTCTGGTTCACCGTCTTGGCAATCGTCAGGCTTTGACGCTAACGGTAGCGTGTTAAGTGCCAATCCTTGGCCAAATAATGGTGGGGTGCCTGCACAGTGGGCGGACATGAACTAAAACTGGGGTCTAATTAGAGGGGCGTCTTGGCGGACATCGGCTCGGCCGATCAAGCTGTGCCCGATCTGCCGCAACGGGAAAACACTGGAAGCGTCCGCAACAAAGGTTCCGTAAAGTAACAGGCAAGCGGTGACGGCTCCGGTCTGCTTCCATCCGGAATAACTCACCGCGCGCGCCGTGGTTTTTGCCCTCAGGAGCGTCTTGCGCAATGCGAGCGCGGGGCCTTCGACCAAGTGCCAAGACGCCACAGCAAACAAGAGTGTTATCGGCAGCGAGACCGCGAAAACAAACCACCAATCGCGATGGCCGGGGAAGAAGTGCACGATGGCCTGCTGAATCGGAAAGCCATAGATATAGACCCCGTAGCTGTAATCGCCCCGATGGAAGAACGGGAGTGGCGGCAATTTCATCAGCCCGATGGATGCCGCAACGTATGCCAAGCCGATGGCTGCGGGGTAGACGGCCGCATGCGCCACATCGAATTGAGCGATGGCGATGCAGACCAGCGACGCCAAAAAGACGGCTAATGTCAGCCATGGGCTGTACGGCAATCGATCGCGGTACAGGAAAATACCGTTGCCAGTCAGAAAGCTGAGAATGAGCGTTTTGGTCGGCAGGATCTCATATACCGGGGCGGCGTCCCACGGATCGGATGCCAGACAGACCACCAGATAGAGCGCCGTAGCCAACAGCATCAGTCTAGGTTTGCTGAAAAAGCCGGCCACCATCGCGAAGGCGATGAGGACATAACAAAGAATTTCAGGCCCCACGGTCCAAAGCGCTCCGTTCACGACGCGCGGCGCTGGGTTGCTCAAGAACAGACCCGGCAGAATGTACCTGACGCGTCCGATCATCGAACCAAAATACTCCAGGAATTCGCGGCTATTGAAATAATCCGCGAGTGGGATCGCGGTAAGGAGCGGACCCAGTACAAGGGCGGACAGAGCTATTTCGGTGAACAGTGCCGGCACGATCCGCAGGACGCGGAATGTGAGAAACGTCCGAACATCATTGGTCCGTAGCGCACTCCCCATCACGAGGAAGCCACTCAAGGCGAAGAACATCGGCAGCAGCGCTGCAACGATGGACGGGAAAGGAAATTCGGGAACGGTTCTGGTCCACTGCATCCCGTAGGGAAGGCCGAAACTGTGCCAGAACAATATCGCTAGTGAGAGCCCGATCCTGAGGTGCGCGAAGCCGGGGCCATTCCCGTCGAAGGCTCGAAGCCTTTCGCCAAGCGTCATTACCAAGCCATCCGGTCTTGTTGGTCCGCATACTCTTCGGGGGATAATTCACAGGCTTGGGGCTTGCGAGGTTTGACAACGCGCCAAATGAAATAGGCGACTATCGCAAGATCCAAGGCAATGACTATGGCTATTCCCATCCCCTCACGCTATCCTACGTAGTCACCCCCTTCAAGGCGGATTCGGGCGGTCGGTTAACGCACAATCCGGTACTTTTTGACCGCCTTGCGCCTTGGGCGTTTGTCTGGCTCGGGCTTCCCGTGGTTCAACGCCTTGTTCATTCCGATCACAGCATGCAAATTAGGGCCGCGTCCTTCTGCGGCCTCTGTCAGAACGAATACAGCGGTCTGCCGGTGAGGTTTTGACTGCTCTGCCTTGGGAAGGACAGGATGTGGTTTGCTGCGTCCCTGAGGATAGGGAAGCCCGGCACGGGGAAGTCGAACTCGTCATCCCAGCTCATGGCTAATTCTTGAACTGACGCTGCAGCGCCACCAATTCAGGAAGCCGCAGTGTCTGCTCAGCCATCCGCCGCGCGTCATCTCTGGATAGCCGCTTCGTGAAGTTCCTGCGGGTGGGGGTGGGCTCGTCCTCGAAATAGATGAACGCGAGCTGACTCAAATGCAAGAGATCACCTTTGCTGTTGCCGGAAGCTATCTCCTCTTCTACTTCGCTTTCGGAGTCCAGTCAGATCAACTTGCAAAGATCAACAGCCGGACGGACATTTCATATGGAACGTATCTTTATGCTTGGCCAATAGCTGGAGCGCTCATCACAGCCTTTCAGATCCGCTCGCCTCTGTTGCTCTTCAGTGCGACCTTGCCGCTGTCCCTCCTCGCCGGGTGGCTGAGCTGGCACCTGATAAAACCCCGTTTCTGCCGAAGAAAGCTAGCGCGATTATTGGATCGCCATTTGAGCCAATGAGGGACCACGCGCAAGCCGGATTGAACTCTGATGAATCAATCGAGCAGAATGAACGTGGCGCGCGGTGACGTACGCTTAACCCGCTACAGGCGGCGCCTCTCCAATCCGGGCAGGTGACTTGGTCGCAGCGCGCCTATGACGACGGCGGCTACATAATTCCACTTTCCCCAGGAGGGCTCCTGTAATCAGCCAAGCCCAAGGATTGATGGAAGCGTTTGGCAACTGATCAATAATCCTTGCTGCCTGGATCAAGGCCAGTGCGCCCAAGAAGATCGCCGTTTGTCGATTCTCCAGGTGCCGGAGAACTCCAAACGCGTAGAAGATCGGAAGCGCGAGCAGGCCGAATTCGCAGATAAAGCCGAACGCACCGAACTGCCCGAAGGTAATGATCCATCGACCATCGGTGATAACTTCCGAGCCATATTCGTCGTAGATTCTGCTGCGGCCGTACCGGCCCCAACCGAACCAAAACCGTTCTGAAGCCTTGGCAAGCAGTAGATCGTCGTTACCGAACCTAAAATCGAGCGACGACGCTCGATCCTCACTGACCGATTTTGCCAAACTCACCAAAGTTTCGCGGGGAATAAGATCATAAGTTCTCATCACGGGATAAGTGAGACCGATAACCGCCAGAACCACGGCAACACGAATCTGCGTTCGCGCACTTCCCCAGCGAACAAGGGGGGTCAAGACAATTCCATACAAGAACGAACCTAGACTCTTGCACACAAGCAGCACCAGCCCGAGATATGCGGTTACTCTTGTCGCGGGCAAGCCAATGAGTGGGCGTCTCAAGCGCCAGAATACGGCGGCAGCGACAAAGCTGCTCATTAGAAAAAAAGAGGCGAGCAGACCATGCCCCATAAAGGCCATCGGACGAAATCCGCCTCCTCTAATGGACTGGGCAAACTGGCTTGGATAGAAGCCATAGAACCAATAGTGCAGTTGCGGACTCATTCTGACTTCGAACAACAGCAAAACCGAATAGAGCACGCCAGCGACGACCAACACCCTCAAAACATCGGAAATATCTTCATCGCTCCGAAGAATTTGACGACCGAGCAGCAGTGGAGAGAAAAGAATGAACTGAAGCACGAAGGCGGAGCCGGCATCATAAAGACCCACTCCGGGCAGCACCCGATCACCCGATTGAACCGGATCCCCGTTCAATATTGAAGTGATGAACGGACTTATCAGATAGCCCACCACGAGCAGGTTGAGTGCACGAAAACGGGATAACGGGACTGGCAGACGCCTAGCGCTCAGAAAGCAACCGACTACGGCCGACAAGCTCGCAATGGTGCTTTTGTCAATTTGAGGAACCATCTCGAATTTGACAGACAAACCCGAAGGAAGCAGCAGATCTGCTCCCAGAACCGTTATCGCGAAGGCAACCGGCAGCCGCAGGACGAAGAACAGCAGAATGCTGACCAATGGCCATCCAAAAAGGGCGATGTAAGCAAAGGTATTTGCGCCGGCCGTCATAAATTCAAAGCCTCATCGCTGTGCTTCTTGATCTTGATCCACGATCCAGATTCTTCATCTCCGATCCGCTTATACCTGATCAGCAGGTTCAATGGCCATCCATTAACTTTTCCGCCCTTTATAAAGCCCTTGGCTGTAGACCGAGCATTAGTTCGATCAACTCCACCATTGCTCCAGATGACGACGATATCGCACAGGATCAACGCCATCCTTCGAATGGATCATGATCGCCACCGTTTTCGGATCGACGCCGGAGAAAAACGCGGCGAGGCTGGCGTCCGTCGAAAGGGAGATATCCCATGAGGGCTTCACCAGCGGGACCGACGACGGCGCGTGGGGGCTCGCCGCGTAGCCAAGGAGCTCACTCACGAAAACTCCGTAGATCATATATTCGGAAAACCGGGGTGTACGCGCGAGGGCGACTTTCCAGTCAACGCCACTGACCGCAGCAATCCGCTGCTGCATGGCCTTCACCGTATCCCGATCCCAGCAAATCATGTTGCCGACATAGTTCCGCGAACCAGCCCGGTTGTCTTTCGGAAGGCCCAGCAGTCTACGCGCGGTGGCCGTCCACTCGGCGTGGCCCGCAAACTCCACGTCGAGCAACCCGATCTTTCCGTTAACCATAAGATCGTCACGCCCGAATCCACGAATGAACGCCGTATCGGAATCGCAAAAGACCAGTATCTGCTCCGCGACCGCCTCAATGGCAGCGATCTTGAGGATCTGCTGTAGGATCCAGCCTCGTACCGGCGGAGCCCGCAAGCTGAGCCAATAACCCTTGGCCGTCGGCGTACGCCAGATCCAGCGTCCCAAGAGCGCTTCCGACTCGATGATCCTTCGCTTTCGACCTTCGAGGTGCTTGAACGCCGAATGATCACACCGATCGACGATCAAATAGTGCGGAACGTCCGGATTGGTACGATCCAGCGATTCCGCGAGGACTTCGCAGCGTTTGAGGTCGGGCAAATATGTCGGTGTAACCATAGCAAAAGTCCCTGAATTTATCGGCACCGCTTTTCCTTCCAATCCATTCCTCGATTGAGCTATATTCGACATTTGATTTTAGGAGCTCGATTTTGATCAGATTTCCGCTCAAATATGCATTCGTCAGCGCGTGTCTCAATCTCGGCTTTGCCGTGGCGATCCGAACCAACATCGCGGCCGTTCGCGACCTGCTGGCCCGGCTGCACCCTTTGCGGACGGAGCATCCGCTGATCCGGCTGGGTAGCGTCGGTGACGGCGGATATCTCGTGCCCGACGACATCGAGGGCATTGTCGCATGTTTCTCGCCCGGTGTTGACGATCGCGCATCGTTCGAGACGAGCCTCATCGACCGTGGGATCTCGTGCTTTCTCGCGGACGCGTCCGTCGTTGCCGCACCGATACAAGGTGACAGGATTCATTTCACGCGGAAGTTCCTCGGCGTAGTTAATGATGACACGACTATCACGCTCGACGACTGGGTCAAAGCAAACACACCCGGCAATGGTGATTTGATCCTTCAAATGGACATCGAGGGCGCCGAATGGCCGGTGCTGCTCAACACCTCTCGCGATACCCTGCTCCGTTTTCGCATCATCGTCATCGAACTGCATGACCTCGAACGCCTGATGGACAAGCACGCGTTCACCATCATAGCGGCCACGTTCAATCGCCTGCTACAGGATTTTCATGTCGTGCATAATCACCCAAACAATTACGGGCGAGCGGTTCAATGCGGTTCGCTGACAATCCCGCGCGTTCTGGAGATGACGCTGATCCGCAAAGACCGGGTCAAGTCATCCTCGTACGCGCCGGCCTTTCCTCACCCGCTCGACCAGGACAACGATCCGAACGGACCCAAATTGGCTCTACCGCCCGAATGGTATCTCCACGTTTAGCGCCAGAGATGCGCTCCGCAAGCAGCCACACCGTCTCCAACGCTCCTACGTGAGCGCCCGTCAAGCAATAAGTCCTGAACCTTATGAGTGGGGAGACTTTGGGATCGAAGTCTGGTCAATTGCGGCTTAGATTTTCAGACGTTTCATTGAGTGTTTGCCCATGGCCTCGATTTCCGAGCCCTTCATTCGTCGGCCGGTCGGCACCACGCTGCTGGCGATCGGGCTGTTTCTGGTCGGCGTGGTCGCCTATGTGTTCCTACCGGTCTCGGCGGTGCCCAATGTCGACTTTCCGATGATCCGGGTGTCCGCCTCCCGGCCCGGCGCGGATCCCCCGGTCATGGCGGCGACGGTTGCGGCCCCCCTGGAGCGGCGGCTCGGCCAGATCGCCGGCATCGACCAGATCACCTCCACCAGTACGCTCGGCTCCACCAGCATCCAGCTGCAGTTTGCGATCGGCCGCAATATCGACCGCGCCGCGCGCGACGTGCAGGCTGCGATCAACGCCTCGCTGGCGGATTTGCCGAGCGATTTGCCGTCGCTGCCGCGTTTCCGCAAGGCCAATCCGGCGGCAGCTCCGGTGTTCGTGCTGGCGCTGACGTCGAGGACGCTGACGACCAGCGCCATGTATGACGCTGCCGACACCGTGATCGCGCAGCGAATCGCGCAGGTGCCGGGTGTCGGCGAGGTCAGCGTCTCCGGCGCAGACCAGCCCGCGGTCCGGATCGCGCTCAACCCGGTGGCGCTATCGAATGCAGGGATATCGACCGACGATGTGCGGCTGGCGATCATCAACGCCAACCCACTCGGGCCGGTCGGGATATTCAACGGCGACCAGCAGAGCGAGACGGTCTCGACCAACACGCAGATGCGCACGGCAGCCGAATTCCGCGACATCATCATCAAGAGCGCGGGAGGCAATTTCGTTCGTCTCGCCGATGTGGCCGAGGTCGAAGATTCCGTCCGCAACAACCGCTCGATGGCCTGGTTCAACAAGCAGCCGGCGGTGCTGATCCAGATCGCCAAGCAAGGCGACGCCAACGTCATCGACACCGTCGATCGCGTGAAAGCATTGCTGACGGAGCTGAAGCCGTGGCTCCCCGCCAGCATCGAGATTTCGACGCTGGTCGATCGCACCGGCACCATCCGCGCCAGCGTGCTCGACATGCAATATACGCTGCTGGCGACCGCGTTCCTGGTCATGGTGGTGGTGTTCGCGTTCCTGCGGCGTTTGACGCCGACGATCGCCGCCGGCGTCTCGGTGCCGCTGGCGCTGGCCGGCACCTGCGCCGGGATGTGGCTTGCGGGATTTTCGATCGACAATCTGTCGCTGATGGCGCTGGCGATTTCGGTCGGCTTCGTGGTCGACGACGCCATCGTGATGATCGAGAACATGTACCGCAATCTGGAGCAGGGCATGGCGCCGCTTGCCGCGGCGCTAGAAGGCGCCAAGCAGATCGGCTTCACGGTGCTGTCGATCAGCCTGTCGCTGATCGCGGCTTTCACGCCGCTGATCTTCATGGACGGGCTCGTCGGGCGACTGCTCCGCGAATTCTCGCTGACGCTGACCTTTGCCATCGTGGTGTCGACCGTGGTCTCGCTCACGGTGACGCCGATGATCTGCGCGCATTTCATCAAGGCGCCGACGCCGGACCGTGCGACCTGGTTCGACCGGCTCGTCGAGGGCACGCTGTCACGGATCGTGTCGTTCTACACCTGGACGCTGCGGCGGGTGCTGGAGTTTCCCTACCTCACGCTGGTCGTGTTCTTTGCCACCATCGCGCTGACGGTGGTGCTCTACATCAAGACGCCGAAGGGATATTTCCCGATTGACGACAGCGGCATTATCGTCGGCGCCTCGCAAGCTTCATCCGACACCTCGTTCCAGTCGATGATCAGGCTTCAACAACAGCTCGCAGAAGTCGTAGAATCGGACGTCGCCGTCTCCGGAGTGGGGTCGATCCTCGGAAGCATGACGGTAAATCGCGGGCTGTTCTTCATCAACCTCAAACCCCTCCCGGAGCGAGGTGGACTGACCACCCAACTCGTGATCGACAGGCTTCGCAAGAAGCTGGAAACGATGGCGGGCGTTCGACTCTATATGTTTCCAATTCAGGATATCCGTGCCGGCGGGCGTCAAAGCAACTCCGACTACCAGTACACGGTTTCGAGCGTTGACATCGACCTGCTGAAGAAATGGGCGCCGCTGGTGGCCAAGCGCATGGAATCGGTCGAAGGCATCACCGACATTTCCAGCGACCGCGACGCCGCGGGCCTGCAGCTCACGCTGACGATCGACCGCAACGCCGCGGCCACCCTCGGCGTCCGCGTCCAGGACATTGACAACGCGTTGAACAACGCGTTCGCACAACGGCAGATCTCGATCGTCTATACCCAGCGCAACCAGTACATGGTGGTGCTGGAGATCGACCCGAAATTCCAGGCCGACCCTTCGAATCTGGAGCGCATCTTCGTTGCGGGCGCCAACGACGCCCAGGTGCCGCTGGCCGCGGTCGTCCGGTATGACCGCGGCCTGGCATCCTTGGCGATTAATCATACGCAGTCGTTTCCTTCGACCACCGTCTCGTTCAACCTGCTGCCCGACGTGCCGCTGGATGCCGCGACATCAAATATCCAGCGCGCGGTCGATGAGCTGCACATGCCGGAGGGAACCCGCGGCAGTTTCGACGGCAATGCCGGCGACTTCAACAGGACCAGCGGCCGGCAGCCGCTATTGATCCTCGGCGCGCTGGTGGCGATGTATATCGTGCTCGGTGTGCTCTACGAGAGCCTCGCCCATCCCCTGACCATCATCTCGACGTTACCGTCAGCGGGCCTCGGGGCGCTGCTGGCGCTGCAGGTGACCAACACGCCGCTGACCGTGATCGCCTTTGTCGGCATCATTCTCCTGATCGGCATCGTCAAGAAGAACGGAATCATGATGGTCGATTTTGCGCTCGACGCCGAGCGCCACCGCGGTCTGTCCTCGGCGGACGCGATCTTCGAGGCCTGCACCGCCCGGTTCCGGCCGATCCTGATGACGACAATGGCGGCCCTGTTCGCCGGCATTCCGCTGGTGATCGCCACCGGCCCCGGCACCGAACTGCGCCGGCCACTGGGGATCACCATCATCGGCGGGCTATTCGTGTCCCAGATCCTGACGCTGTACACGACGCCCGTGATCTATTTGCTGATCGATCGGCTAAAGTGGAGAATCGAGCCAGGGCGGCGGATTAAGCTTATCCCGAAGGGTGGATAGCAATTCCCTCACTCGATCTGGAAATCGTCGCGGCAATGCCGTATGACCCACCAATACGAGCTCTGTCTGCCCAGTGAAATTGGTCCGCCCACGTGAAGCTTCTGGTCGTCATCGTTAGTTATCGCGTCGTCCACCTCACCATTGACTGCTTGCATTCAGTGGCAGAGGAAGTCGGTCGCGTGCCGGATACGCGTGTCGCGGTCTGCGAGAACGGCACCGGCGATGACTCAGCGCAACGAATTCAAGCTGCGATCGACGAAAACGGTTGGTCCGCCTGGTGCACACTCACAACGCTTGAGACCAATTTAGGTTTCACAGGCGGTAACAACGCCATCCTGCAACCCGCGATGCAATCGGCAAATCCACCGCAGTACTTCTTGTTATTGAACGCAGACACAATCGTGCGGCCAAATGCCTTCAAGGCTCTAGTTGATTATATGGATCAGAATCCGAAAGTCGGTATCGCGGGCAGCCGACTGGAAGATCCGGACGGGACGCCTCAGCGCTCAGCATTTCGATTTCAGTCGCCGCTAAGCGCACTCGAGGGGAACCTGAAACTTGGACCGGTAAGCCGGCTGCTCAGTCGATGGACGGTCGCACCCCCGGTGGTTGACCATCCGGTTGAAACCGACTGGGTCGCCGGCGCCAGCATGATTATCCGCCATGAAGTTTGCCGGGATATTGGCCTGCTTGACGAAGGATACTACACCTATTTCGACGACATCGACTACTGCTTCAGTGCAAAGAAGAAGGGGTGGCCAACCTGGTATATTCCGGCAAGCCGGGTTGTGCACCTGGTCGGCCAATCAACTGGGGTCAACAGCAAGCCCAAACGCCTTCCACCTTACATGCTCGATGCACGCAGACGGTATTTCTTGAAACATCACAGCGCACTCTATGCTGCTGCCGTCGATGCCTGCATGATTTTGGGATTGTCGCTTTGGCGCCTGCGGGTTCTGCTCACCGGCACGAAAGATAACACCGCCCCTCACTCCCTCACTGATTCAATCAGGCATAGCGTGTTCGTGAAAGGTTTTAAGCTGCAAGACGTGCAAAACCCTGCACTCACGCCAAATCGGGGATGATCCGATACAGGTCCCGTTCAAGCCGTGAGCTTTCGAACGAACGCTCCTTTCCTGGCCGGTCTGAAGCCTTTTCTCACGCAGGCTGCTAAAATCGTGATCTGCCTGGCTAAATCTCAGGCCGAGACGTCCGCTGTTGGCGGAACCCGGCGTCAAATAAACCATCATATTAGCCAGTGGTCCGACCGACTGGCCTCGCGGGGCAAGTTGTTGTACGGACAGTCTGAAAAGTAATATTTAGTCAATAGTGTCCGGCCTAATCGGCTTGGCGCAATCCTTGGATACGGCAGGTTTTCATGAAAGCGGTTTTGCTGGCTGGTGGTCTGGGGACCCGCTTCTCCGAAGAAACGGATACGCGACCCAAGCCGATGATCGAGATCGGCGGCAAGCCGATCCTGTGGCACATCATGAAAATCTACTCCAGCCACGGGATCAACGATTTCATCATCTGCCTTGGCTACAAGGGCTACGTGATCAAGGAGTATTTCTCGAACTACTTCCTGCACCAGTCTAACGTGACTTTCGACCTCCGCGAAAACAAGATGCACGTGCTGCGCAAGGATGCCGAACCTTGGACGGTGACCCTGATCGACACCGGTGAGAACACCATGATCGGCGGGCGCATCAAGCAGATCCTCCCTTACATCGGCGAAGACCCCGACTTTTGCCTGACCTATGGCGACGGCGTCGCGAACATCGACATCACCGAAAGCATTGCCTTCCACCGGCGCGAAGGACGGCTTGCGACGGTCACCGCAACCCAACCGCCGGGCCGCTTCGGCGCCATCAATTTCGAGGGGAGCCGCGTCACCAGCTTCCAGGAAAAGCCGAGCGGCGACGGCGGCTTCATCAACGGCGGATTCTTCGTTTTGTCGCCCAAGGTGGGCAGCTATATCGAGAACGACGCAACCGTCTGGGAAAAGGAACCGATGACCAACCTCGCCAAGGATGGTCAGTTGAGCGTCTTCTTCCACGATGGCTTCTGGCATCCGATGGATACGCTGCGTGACAAGCGATATCTCGAAGACCTCTGGTCGAGCGGCAAGGCTCCCTGGAAGAAATGGTAGATAGGATCAAACCCGTCGCGCGCATCCTGATATCGCAGAGCGCTGTCGGCCCTTTGCCCACGCATAGTGGACCTCTTTTTTTCAACTTTCAGGCCGTTAGATTTGCGTTGGGCAAAAACCCGGGAGACCGAATAGATTATGAAATTCCATAAGACGCCGCTTCCGGGGGCTCACACGATTGAACTTGAGCAACGCGGTGACGATCGCGGCTTTTTCGCGCGCCTCTTCTGTGAACTGGAATTTCAATCCGCAGGCATTCCCACCCCGATCGTCCAGATCAACAACGCGCTCAGCGCAAAGGCGGGCACGCTTCGTGGCATGCACTATCAATTGCCTCCGTCCGCCGAGGTCAAAGTGGTGCGTTGCATTCGCGGAGCCGTTTTCGACGTGATCGTTGATCTGCGACCGGATTCTCCGACATTCGCCCAATGGTTCGGCACCGAACTCAGCGCCGAGAATCGCCTCATGATGTACGTCCCGCGAGGTTTCGCCCATGGCATTATGACGCTGACTGACGATGCGGAAACAATTTATCTGGCAAGCGCCTTTTACGATCCAAAACAGGAGCGCGGCGTACGCTTCAACGACCCGCGTTTTGACATCGTTTGGCCGCGCCCTCTGGTCGAGATCTCCGACAAAGATCGGACATGGCCGGACTTTAACCCCGACTTTCACGGCGTCGAGTCGCTGCGAGGTTTGACTTGAGGATACTCCTTACCGGCGCAAGCTCCTTCACGGGCCTGTGGTTCGCCCGCAAACTCGCGATGGCCGGACATACCGTGGTAGCGCCGCTCAAGGGAGCACGGAGCGCGTATTCCGGCCTCCGCGGCGAGCGCGTTGCCCAGCTAAGCGGCGTTGTCGAGGTGGTCGAGGCGTGTCCGTTCGGTTCTGCCGCCTTCATCGAGCTGACCAACTCGGGAACCTGGGACCTTCTGTGCCAACACGCCTCACGCGTCGGGGATTACCGCAATCCTGATTTCGATGTGACTGCAGCTGTCGCCGAGAACACAAACAATCTGGCTGATGTTCTGAAAATAATGTCGAAACGCGGGTTCGGTGGCGTCGTGCTGACCGGCTCCGTTTTCGAACCGGACGAAGGTGCCGGTGAATCACCGTTGCGCGCCGTTTCCCCTTACGGATTATCCAAAGGCCTTACCTGGCACTATTATCGCTATCTCAGCGAAACGATGGGTTTTACGCTCGGCAAATTCGTGATCCCCAACCCGTTTGGGCCCTACGAAGAACCGCGTTTTTGCAACTATCTGATTCGCTCGTGGCTCAAGGGCGAGGTTCCGACCGTGCGTACGCCGCTCTATGTGCGTGATAACGTCCATGTCGATCTCCTTGCGAACGCCTACGCGGCTTTCGCTGGCGAACTACCCGCCCGCCGCGGACAGGTGAGATTTAATCCCAGCTTCTATGTTGAAAGCCAGGGCGCCTTTACCGCCCGTGTAGCTGCCGAAATGGCACCACGGCTTGGCATCGATTGCCCGTTCACCCTGCTTGAGCAGAAAGAATTCGACGAGCCCAAGGTTCGCATCAATACGGATCGGCTCGATGGTGCGGCTCTTGGCTGGAGCGAGTCCGAGGCTTGGGACGCAGAAGCCGATTTTTACAGGGACCGGGCCAGCGAGTGACTGAGCCAGAGAAAGTATCTCTTCCATGAAAGCCAATCTGATTGATCCACACTTCTGGAACGGCCGTCGGGTTTTCTTGACCGGCCATACGGGTTTCAAAGGTGCATGGCTCACGCTGCTCCTTCGCCGGCTCGGCGCGCACGTAACGGGATTTGCGTTACCTTCAAACAGCAACGATGAATTGTTCGAGATAGCCAATGTCGCCTCGGCGCTGGGCAAGCACGAGATAGGCGATATCCGAAATCCTGAAGCGCTGGCAGCGAGCCTGCGCGCGGCCGAGCCTGAGATCGTCCTTCATTTGGCCGCACAATCGCTGGTCCGCCTGTCATACGATCAACCGGTCCTGACTTACGCGACCAATGTGATGGGCACCGTCCACTTGCTGGAGGCGGTGCGCCACTGCCCAAGCGTGCGGGCCACCGTCGTTGTTACCAGCGACAAGTGCTATGAAAATCTCGAATGGGTTTGGGGCTATCGCGAAAACGATCGCATGGGTGGTTACGATCCCTACAGCAACAGCAAAGGCTGTGCCGAACTCGTAACCGCATCCTATCGGAACAGCTTTTTCCCACCGCACGGATCGTCACATATTGCTTCGGCACGGGCCGGGAATGTCATTGGCGGAGGCGACTGGGCGCAGGACAGATTGATTCCCGATGCCATACGGGCATTTGTCGCAGGCCGCCCACTTCAAATACGTAATCCCAACGCAATCCGGCCCTGGCAGCATGTGCTGGACCCTGTCGGTGGTTACCTTCGCCTTGCGCAGTGTTTGTATCAGGACGGATCGCGGTATGCAGAGGGGTGGAACTTCGGTCCCATGGCCTCAAGCGAGGTCCCCGTTTCAGAAGTCGTGTCACGCGTCGTGCAAGCGTGGGGAAACTCGGCCTCCTGGGAGATTGAGCGTGGAGCGCATCCGCATGAAGCCGCCTATCTCAAGCTGGACTGCAGCAAGGCTTCCAGTCGCCTGAACTGGGTGCCGGCGATAGAGTTTGAAAAAGCAATAGCGTTGACCACTGACTGGTATCGCGCCTTCGCCAACAAGGAAGATCTGCGCGCAGTGACCGAGGCTCAGATTGAGGACTTTCTCTCAACCTGAACCGCACACGGGAGCGCAAGGCGAAGTCATATGGGAGCGGTTCTAGCTCACCGCCCGGCGCGGCCGATATGCCCGGCGTGGCACGTCAAACCAACCGCGCATTACCCTTTTGCTCAGCAGCTGATCGTCAACTCATTTACGACGGCGAGATCACGACGTTCGGATCTCTAGCTCCCCGCACTCCGATACGATCCCGACGGCGCGGCCGACGCGGAGGTCGCCTTGCCCGTCGGCCCCAGCGTATAGACCTCATACTGCCCGTCCGAACCGGGGTAGTTGTACTGGTAGGGCCGCCCCCAGGGATCCAGCAGGTTCTTCGCCTTCTTCAGATAGGGGCCGTTCCACCGTGGTGCTTCCGGCGGGGCCTCGACCAATGCCTTGAGGCCGACGCTGGCGCTCGGGTAGCCGCCATTCTCCATGTAATAGAGCTCGAGCGCGGTGCCGATGTTCTCGATCTGCAGCTGAGCCGTCTGGGTTTTGGCTTTGCCGAAATATGCCATCAACTGCGGCGTCGCGACCGCGGTCAGGACCGCCAGAATGCCCATCACCACGAGCAATTCGAGCAGTGTATAGCCGGCATCCTTGCGGCCGCGCCGCCGGTTCTGAAAACGCCGGGTGAGAATCCTGTTTGCCTTCGTCGACATTCTGATCGCCCCTGGAATTCATCTTCGTGAATTTCTGTCACGATACTGTCGGCCAGTCCTCTCCAAACAATTGACGATTTGGTTTCGCTCGGGATGCGGTCAACCCGAGGTTCCACAATCGAGAAAATTGAATATAATTCGCTCCATGATCGTGGGAGCGGAGCCGCTTGGGCGGGCCTAATCTCTTGATCGACCGGGAACATTTGATTAACGCTCCCTTTCCGATGCTATCCCCAGCTTGTTGGTTGAAGATTTGTTAACGCGACCGCGTCGCTGCGGCGATCAAATTGTGCCTGTCGTCGGTGAGCGGCTTGGCGCGGAGAACGACTGATGCAGGATCAGCCGACAAGGACTTTGGCTGCCTCTCGGTACGAAGTCATCGCCGGTCGCTTCCAATTGCTCGCTATCGCTCCAACGGCGACGAACTCACAGGTCGAGCAAGCCTTTGCGAGCGCGTCCGAGCGGGCAGCCGCGCCCGACCATGTGTTAGCCGAAGCACGCGACAGCATCCTGGATCCTGCCCGACGCTTGCTGCGCGAACTCGCCTACCCGCTCGACAGCACCGCCTTGCAGGTCGAGGCATTCAATCAGGGATTATCGGGCAGCGCCCCCATATCCCTGTTGTTGCCGGCTGCGAATACATTGCCACCGCTGTCGAAGGCCAACTTCCTGGCTTGCCTTGCCGCGCGACGGCCCGCCGACGCCGATCTGCTGATCGCTCTCGTCGAAGCCCATGCCGCGATCGAGACGACCACGATCTTCGATATCCTGAAGGGATGTCGAAGCCGCTCAGGCTTTCCGATGCCGTCGCTGGTGGATACCGGCCAAGGGCTGCAAGAGCTTCTGGCGCTTCATTCCGACGCCGTCATGGCCGGCTTTGGAGAGACCCGGAGTGCGGCTAATCCGTTTCTCGGCTGTGTCAGCCAGATCCTTTCGAGCGACAACCGATACCATGTTGAAGCCCTTTCCGGTCTTCTGGGCGCCTACCGCAAATCCCTGGACGCACTGAACCCAAGCGCAGGCCACGACATCGAGGCGGCCTGCACAGCCGTCCTGCAACGCCCCAACGACGCCGCCGTCTTCAGGCAATTCGAAGCCGCTTTGGTTGGCCATGTATCGGCAATCGCCCCTTTGGCGCAGTTCGCTTCCCATCAAAAACGCCGCAACGATGAAATCGACAAAATCGTCGCGCGCACGCGCCTCCTGCTTGCAGATTTGATCGCAACTGGCGACCATAAGTCCGCGCGAAATATCATAACTGCCTGCCTCGACGCCTTCCGCCTGCTGCCGGGTTTCGTCGAACCTTTCGAAGAAGCCGGCATGGCTCTGCAGGAATTGGAGCTCGAAGCCGAGATCAGGCCACTGGCCGCGCTCATTCAGAATTTTAACCGCCAGCCGGCGCTGCTGGTCGCGGACATCCAGAGAAGAGGATTTGGCAAAGAATCCCAAGGGCAAGCCCACGCACTGTGGCAGGCTTTCGCCGCGGCTGTTGCGGCGACAAGCCAAACCGCCCTGCATGAACGTCCATGGATGTCGGTCCGCGATTTCATCTTCCAGCTCGATACCCGACCGGAATCGGCAAAAGCTGCCACCAGAATGATGGCAGATCTCCTGCGATCTGGAGAAACGTTGCCCGCAACTCCGGCCATCCTCGACATCCTCCACCATGACCTGAGCGAGTTGGAAGCCAGGAACGGCCCGGCCGCGGTTTCAGGCAATCGCGCGACTTCCTATGTGAAGATGGCGCTTTTCATTATTGTCGTACCCGTCCTGATGTTCGCTGCCTTCCTCATTTATCAGCATCTCAACGAGCGCACGCCTTTGGCGGCCTCGGCCCCCCAATCGGCTGCAAAGCCGAACCCGGAGGCCATCCCTCCCGCCGGCAAAGGTGAACGCTTCAAGCTGGATTTCGTCCGCTATTGTCATTTTCAGGAGGAGCGTTTGCGCGTCATCAAGCAGTATGTTCGCGGGCCCGAGGATATCCAGGCCTTCAACATGTTGGCGAATGACTACAACTCGCGCTGCTCCAATTTTTATTATCAGGATGAGGATCTGAAAATCGTGACGGAAGAAGTGAAAGCCAAAAAGCAGATGCTGGAGGCGGACGCCATGCGCATCCTGTCAACCTGGCCGTGGCACGCCGCTTCGGGCAATGCGTCGCCCCCTGCAGTTAAATGAATCGGGTTTTGCCCGCAAACTTCATTCACGCTGCGTTCACGGTCCACTTCGGATAGTCTACCTGTCCGCAACTTCAGGCCGGCTGTGGCTTCCCGGTCATAGACCAATCAGGCGAACGAATGTACGAGTTCCAGACTTAACCTTTTGCGCCTCTATCAAGCTTAATATGCGGGTTTCGTTGCGACGTAATTGAAAGTTGTTAGGTTCATTTCCAGTAAAGATTGAACGATCAGCTAAAGCATATTCAGAAATTGATTGGCGGCGGGAGCGGCGCGTGAAACGGCAATCGGCCAAGACAAAAATCGGCACAAAAATCGGCAACGAAAACCCGAAGACGAACAAATCGCTCAGCGCCCGCTATGCCGAACTTTTGCGGCTGCGCGAGGCGGTCTCAAAAACCCAGTCCGACCTGGAATTTGAGTCGAACGTCGAGCGCCCCGCGGCGAAAGAAGAGCGTGCGTTCCCGTATCACTAGGTCCATCTACCTGCTTGCCATCCTTGTCGCGATGCTGGGGTGGTCCTGGTTGCTCATGGAGGGCCTGGGCTGGGCGTTTGGCGGCTAGCGCCCCCATTGTCATCGCGTCAGCTGTTTCGCAAAAGCGCCTCGGCGCCCGCTGCCTTCCCCGGTTGCCTCGCGTTCAGTTACAGAGCCTGACCGTTCGCCAACGCAGGCCATAGGCGGTGCGCACCCGCCGCTGCGTCAGCACGCAGCCACCGCCGGCATATCCGCGATAGGCCCAGGGACCATATTCGGCATACTCGCCGTATCCGTAGGGAGGGTCGTAAGAATCATCCAGCGGATAGCCGTAATAGCCGTAGCCGAGACCGACACCGAGCCCCACGGCGAAGGCACCAATCGCGGGCCGCTGCCATCCGACGCCGTAACCGCGGACCCCGCCGCCATAAAACCCGCCTCGCGCCAGCGCCGCATCCGGCAACAGCGCGCCCACCAGCAGGATCGCGGACAGGGCCAGAATTCCGTTACGAAAAACGCTTGGCGACATGGATAAACTCCCGGCCGACGCTCGGACATATCGGGCGATCGGAAAGCGTCGCCATCAAGCGCCCGCAACATCCCTAGCGGAAATTGATTGGGGACCATCTAACCGCGCGTATCGCAGTGTAGACGTTGCCTTGAAGCCTTGTTTACCAGGTTCCTGTGAGCAATTCGGCCAAAGTACCCTATGATGATCCTTCTTCGCCGGCGTTGGCTTCATGGCCTATCGCCGCAGGTCCCGGCCGGCATTGATGGCCGCCTGACCAACCAGTAGAGTTAATTCAAAAGCCGCCTTCGGGCGGCTTTCGTTTTGGGCAAACAGACAACGCGTCCCGCGCCGGCAAGGTTAGGCAGCCCCCTCGAACTCCCCCCAGCTTTGGTGCACAACGGCGACATGAATCGAACCACCGTCCTCAGGCTGATCACGGCGACCGCCTGGGTGGCCATTATCGTCGTTGCCTACGCCACCTTGACCAAGGTCGGCTTCGTCTACGCGATCTATTTCAAACTGGCGCCTCTGCTGAGGCAGCCGGAAATGCAGACCTATGCCCACTTCGAGCACGTGATCGCATTCGCACTGCTCGGCGCCCTCTTCACGCTTGCTTACCCCAAGCGCCTCTTTCTGGTCTGTTGCATCGTCCTCGGCGCCGCCGTGCTCCTCGAAATCGCGCAGACGCTGACACCTGACCGTCATGGAACGCTGATCGATGCGACGGAGAAGATTGCCGGCGGAGCCGTTGGCATTATGCTCGTGCGATCAATCCAGCACTTCTGGCGGAAGCGAAAAACCAGCGCGGATTGATTATCCCCACGCCTACCTGCCTCGCACTCCGCAATTCTGTTCGCGACATTCCCTCAACCTGTCATCACAGGCTTGAATGCACGCCCCCGCGCCGTTGCAGGCAAGGCGGCACGCCGTAGCGCTGTCAGAACACAACACGCAATAACTTTGCGCGACAATTATCCGGCCATTTTCCATTTTGAATCGGCTGGCGTTGGTATCGGCCAACGACATCCCGCTCAACGACAACACCGTGACCACCGCAAGCAGGAATCTCATCTCGGCATCGCCTCATTATCCGGAGCACTTCGTTCTTTAGAGTAGCAAATGCAGTAAGACTCCGAAACGATCTGAGTGAACGAAAATGGCCGATCCGGCGGCAGCCTTGATTAGACCCAACTCTGCGGTTGCCATAGGCAAAATGAGCATCTAATAAAATGGAACTAAATGAGGGTTTTTAATATGGCTCTTAAGCAGATTGCCGGCATTGGCTTCATGGCCTATCGCCGCCGCAACCACTCCATGCAAACGGCTTGATCGATGCAAATCATTGGCACATGTATCGATTGCTGGCCGGCCTCGGCGAGCCTGACGGTTAATGCAATTTGCGCCGTCGCGATGCTCGGCCTGGCCGTCTATCGAAGCGCGTAAACGCGCAGAAGATGATTGCTGACAGACCGCCTTCGGGCGGTCTTTTTGTTTGCCGGACACGATCTGAACCTGCGGTCACCGCATCAGAATCCTGCCATAATTCTCTTTTCGCTCATTGACGCGATTTAAACAGATGATACGTTGAGAGAATTACATGCTATTTAAATTTTTATTATGGTGGGCACTTTGGCCGATTCCCTAACGCAATTGGAGCGACTGAGTCGCGCCCTCGAGGCGGTATCTGAGGATCTGGATGCCATTGAAAGGCGGCCACATTTATCGCTCCGGCTGGCTGCGGAAGATCTTGTGGGTCAACGTTCGCATGGGATCGAAGGCGTCATCGATCATTTTGCGTTCGCATTGAAGCACGGCAGATTGAATTAACTTCCGGAGCGATGGCTTCCGATTTCAATATCCCAGAAGGTTCCATAATACCTCCGGTGGATTCGTTTTGGCAGCCGGGGCCCATCATTGTTACTTTGCATGGGGTTGTTTTCGCGATTTTGAGCCGGGGCCCTGGCGCTCCGACCCGAACAGCCGGTTAGACGCCAAACAGCAGCGGCCCTGCGACCCATGTCAGCCAAAGGCCGACGGCAAGATGCGGTCCGAACGAGACCGCCTGCTGGCCATGCAGGTCATGCCCTTCGGCCCGCATGATCAGCAGGCTGATGACGGCCGACAGCACAGCCGTCAGGAGCATTGCAGGCACATTGTGGATGCCGATCCAGAGCGCCGCCGCCGCGACGAATTTGACGTCCCCGAAGCCAAGCCCATCAAACCCTCTTATCCAGCGGTAGGAAGCGCGAAACAGCGCCGCCGCCGCCAGTACCGCGACCGCCTCGAATCCCCGCTCCAGGAGCCCGTTCTGCCCCGCAAGATAGGTCTGGAGCAGTCCGCCCGCCGCCAGCGCGGCAACCAGGCTATCGGGAATGATCCCATAGCGCGCATCGATCGCGCAAACCGCGGCCAGCACCATCACGAGGTAAAGCCCGGCGAGGGCGGCCTCGGGCCAAACCGGATCGCCCGGCAAGCCAACGGCAAACCAGACGGCGCCGGCGACCAGTCCCCACGCCACGACGGCATGCGCCCGATCCGGAGCGCGCCAGGCCAGCGCCCGTCCGAGGAAGCGGCCGGTCCGGCCGGTGGTCTTGCGAAGCGCCAGGATCATTTGGCCCCACCGGCATGCAGTTGCACGGTCCGCTTTTCGCCCTGCCCCTGCAGGATGACCTGGTCGGGCTGGACGGAAACCACTTTCCAGCCGGAAAGCTCCTCGTCGACCTGAACCCACACACCGAGCGGATTTTGCGACGACAGCAGGAAGGCCTTGGCCAGCGGTCCGCTGATAAACACCCCTTTCAGCGTGATGTCAGGGTCGAGCATGGATGGCATTGGCGCGGCGGCCAGCACCGGCGCTGACGCCGGGGCCACGCCCTGCCGGCTGCGCGAGAACAATGGGCGCTGGACGATATTCTCGAAACCGGCCGGCGGCCGGGCGGCAACGCCGCGAGCGGCCGCTGAAGGCGTGCTCAGCCAATCCGGCAGGCTGACGGTCGACATCTGCACCGACACCATGGCTGCGGCGGTGACGAGAAATACAAGCACGATCCAGCCGGAAAAGCCCGCCAGCAGAACCCGCGTCGCCGGGCGAAGCACGGTGAGTTCACCCATGCCGGGAAGTTCGGCCCGACCCAGCAATGCCGCCAACCATGAGGCCGCCCTTCGCCGCGGCGAGCCTGCGACTGCTGCCGGAGCGCCTTGCGCGGCCGCCGGCGACGTGGCGGCCCACGCGCCGGCCAGGGAGGAAATAAATCGACGCCCGCTCATTTCGCGCCCGCCTCGGCGGCGCCTGACGGCCCGCCGTCGCGCATCGCACCCTGCACTTTCAGTTCGGCGCGGATCGGACCATCTTCGCCTTCGCTGACACTGCGAAACGAGGCCGCGGCGACGAACAGGAACGGTGTCTGGTTTTCAATGGCAACGACCATGTCGCGCATGGCTGCCAGCGAGCCCTCCAGTTCCACGCTGATCGCGACCATGCGCAATTTCTGCTGACGGCTGCCCGGCAGGCCGCGGACGCCAAGCAGGTTCACACCGGCATTGCTGGCGATCGACTTCAGGCTGGCCTGCAGGTCGGCGCTGACGACGCGTTCTTCGTTACCCGGCAAAAACGGATCGACGCCTTGCAAGGCCTTGTTGGTCGGCGAACTGACGCTGCGCGCGATCTTGCGAAAATGCGCCAGCTGCGCCGCGCTTTCGGAAATCTCCTCGCTGCGGCCGGTAAAGTGGCCCAGCACCGGCGTCAGCAGAACGATCACGATGAAGAGCGCGACCGAAATGTTGAACGCCAGAAACGGCGCTCCCCGCGGGATCTTCCTGGCCGTCGCCGCGATCATCGCGAGGCACTCCTCGCGCTTGCAGCTGGTCGCCCGCCCCTCACCTTGAAACTGATGGCGAAGCGATCCTTGCGCTCGGTGGCGTCAGGCGTGATCGCCGCCGTCAGCGCCGCACCGGAGAACAGCGGCGACTGGTCGATGATCCGGACCAGCCGCGCGGCATCGGCCGAAAATCCTGACAGCGTCACCTTGCCGTCGGCCATGCGCGATTCCGTCAGGAAGGTATGGTCGGGAAGGATGCGCGACAGCTCGTCCCAGACCTCGAGCACGCTGACATCGGCCTTCAACGCGAGCAGCCGTCCGACAGGGTCGATGCCATCGCGCCCGTTTTGGGCGCCCTGGCGCGCCTCGGCGAGCGCAGTCTCGATTGACGAGGCGACGCTGGCCTGGTTCCATTCGAAGGCAGCAACACCGCAGATGGAAGCGACAAGCGCCGCGACCGCCAGAAGCCTGACGGCCCTGGCCGCCCATGGCGGGTCTTCGTCGCCACCGGTTCGAAAGTTGATGACCGGCATCGCCTCGCCATTGGCATCGCCCGCCGCGAGGAAGTCGACGTCGCTGCTCTTGAGGCCAAGCGCCGCCAGCGCCGCGTCGGCGCGGTCGCGGCGAATGATCCAGTGGCACATCGCCACGACGTCGTCGGTGCCGCCGGCCACGGCGGATGCGGCGTGCCAGATGTCGGAAAGCTGGAACGGCGTCCGCCGCACCACTTCCTGATCGAGGATTCTGGGCAGCACGCCGAGGGCTGCCTTTGGCACGCTCAGCTCGCGCAGGAGAAACAAATCGCGGGCGATGACCGGACCGACAATCACCTCGTCCCGGCTCAGGCCCTGCTGCGCAAGCCAGGTTGCGAGCGCGGCGGCGTCGAAGCCGGCGGCCGGCAGGCGGGCTTCGACTAAGCCCGCGGCAGACGTCAATTGGCAGATCACGGTTTCGTCGGCGCGCCGGACCATCACTTTCGGCGGCGCTTCGCCATCAGCCCAGTGCAGCCACGCCGGCGGGACGACTTCCTTCAGCCCCGACAACCACCACCGGGCAAATCCCTGCCATCTCGCAGCCAGAAGCTGCGATGTGCCGGAACGGGCTGCCGATACGTAAGCCATAGGCGCGGGATGTCCCTGGATCGATCCATTCAATTCGAATCAAAGGAGCCTATTTACTAATTCTTTACGAAGGGTAACGGGACGCGGCTTCGACGGCCCTTCCGGGCCCGGTTCGCTATCCCTGACGGAGCGCGATAATCCGGGCGGGTTCATTGCGTCGCGCGTCTTCGAAATCGATCTGGATCGAAACCAGGTCCGGCAGGCGTTCGGCACGGACCCATTGCGCCTGCCAGCCCGGCGCCCCCGCGGGATTCGCGCTGCCGAAATAGCTGAACCTGATATCGCGGACACCGCTCAGTGCGACGACCCGCGTCGGCGCAACGCCGGCCGAATCCGCTGCCGAAGCCGACCCGACCACATCGACCACAAGATCCATGCCGCTTCGCCGTAGCCGGATCATATGTGGTCCGCCCCGCAGCGCGCGGCCTTCGCTCAGACCCATGAACGAAAGGGTGGCCTGACGCCCGTCGAATATGATCCCGGATTTCGGGTTTGCCGTGCCGGCCGGTGCGGGGAGTGCGGAACCGATCAGGGAAGATATCGCCTGGATCGCCGCGTCGGTTTCGCCGCTGACCCCGCTGGCCCGATCGGCGTCGAAGGCGCGCCGCCCAATCGACAATCCGCCCGCGAGAAAGCCGGTCAGCACCGCCAGAATGGCGAGCGCCAGCAACAATTCGATCAGGGTCAGCCCCTGCTCGCCGCGGCGCCGACGCCCCGCACGCCTCCATCGTCTGTTATGTCCAGCCGGGATCATGGCTTGGCCACCGGCGCGAGTTTCAGGCCGGCAAGCCTGGCGACGGTACCGTCGCCTGCACGAACCGCGACCTCGACCCAGAACGCGGACACCGCATTGGCCGCAGCCGGCTCGGGCTTGGCGACTTCAGGCTTGACGCCTTCGGGCTTGCGCACTCCCGCGCCGGACTGAATAGCGGTGACCGTTTGCCGCCAGGTGTAGTAATTTCCGACGCGTCCTTCGTGCTGTCCCGGCACCAGCCCCTCAGTCAAGCCTGCGGCTTCCAGGCGCGACTGCGCGACGCGCAAGACGCTGCGGCTCGTCTGCGTCTTGGCGTCGGAACGCATCGCAACCGATACGCCGGTCAGCACCGCCGCAAGACCCAGCGCCAGAACCACGAAGGCGACGAGGATTTCGAGCAGCGCAAAGCCCCGTTCGCCGCGACGTCTGGCGGCGATTCCACGGGTGCGCTTCGGTGAGGCAGCGTTCATCGGTTCAACTGAGATTCGCCGGTCAGCCAGTTCACGGCAATGCGCGCCGACCGTCCGTCGAGCATGAGTGCAATCTCGCCGCCCGATGACTGACCATCCGGAAAAAACCTGATGCCACCGACATCGGCCACGCGCTCGGTCTCGGCAACGGTCATCGCGACCGTCATTCCCTTGGGGAACGAATGCATCGCGCGTGGCAGGCCGAACTGCAGCCTCTCGGTATCGATGCGGAATACGGTTTCGGTGTTGCTCGCCATCGCCTGCGTGCGGGCCAATTGCAACGTCGCGCCAACCGCGCGCGCGGTGACGGCAATTCTGGTCGTTGCCGCCTTGGGCCTGGCACCGACCACGACGACGAGCACCAGCCCCATGATCCCCATGACCACGAGCAACTCGACCAGGGTAAAGCCGGCCGACGATTTGGTGCGGCGCCTCATTGGAATGCAAGGTTGTTGATGGAGAGAACGGCGCTCATCACATGCATGATCAGCCCGCCGATACTGCCGCCAATGGCGAGCGTCAGAATCGGCGTCAACAGGCCGACCATCCGTTCGATATGCCGCTGCAGGTCGGTTTCGATCACGGTGGCAACCTGCATCAGCATGGCGGCGAGTTGTCCGGACTCCTCCCCGACGGCGATCAGGCGCAAGGACGCTGCCGGCAGCAGCCCGGTTCCGTCAAAGGCGCGGTGCAGCGGCGTGCCTTCCGAAACCCGGCCGATCGCATCCTGATAGAACGCATTGAGATGCCGGTTGATCACCAGCGCGCGCGCGGTCTGCATCGCCGACATCAATGGAACCCTGGCGCCGAGCAACGTACCGAGCGCCCGCGCAAAGCCGCCCGCCTCCCGCGCCTGGATCAGTTTGCCGATCACCGGGAGCGAGCTCTTCAGCCGGTCGATCGCAAGCATCAGACCGTCATTCTGTCTCGCCTTGCGCCACAGCAAGACACACGCGACCGCGGCCACGCCAAGCGCCAGACTGACACTGAGCCAGTTCTCCTGGATATCCGCGAATGTGCTCAGGATGCCTGGAAGCGGAAGACCTGCATCGATAAAGATCGGCGAGATGCTGGGAATGAGCACGAATACGATGACGGTCACCGAGACCAGCGACATCAGGACCAGGATGATCGGATAAACCAGCGCGGAGGTAATCTTGCCGCGAATTTCAAGCCGGCGGGCGAGCAGGTCCGCGATCTGCTTGAGGACCTGACCGGTAACGCCGCCGGCCTCGCCGGCACTCAGGATCGCGCGATAGTCCGGCGGAAAGATCTCGGGCCGTCTCGCCATCGCCTCCGACAATTGCGCACCGGCGAGTACGTCCTTGAGCAGGTCATTCGCCAGACGGGCCGTCTTCGGCGCAGCCCCCGGTCCGGCGATGATCCGAAATGCCGCATCCAGCGGCAGGCCGGACGTGGTCAGCGTCGCCAGTTCGACGGTAAAGGCCGTCAGCTCTTTCAGGCTGAAACGATTGGATTCGAAGAATTCCCGTTTCCAGATCGAAACATCGGATTGCTGCGACACCGGGCGGCTGCGGTCCGCCCGATCGGCCGGCGCGTCGGAAATTCCGTAGGTCTCGAACGGCGTGAGGCCCGATCCGTACAGCGCATCAATCGCCGCATCGGCACCGTCGGCGACGATCGTGCCCGCCGTGATGACGCCTTGCGCCGTATAAGCCTTGTACTGGAACGTGGCCACGATCCGATACTCCCTCAGGAGGCCCGTGTAACGCGCAGGACCTCTTCCAAGGTCGTCTCACCCGCGCCTACCTTGGCCAATCCGTCTTCATAGAGCGTGCGAAATCCCGTCGTCCGCGCCACCTGCTCGATCAGGCGCTGATCCTGGCTGCGCCTGCCGATCGCCTCGCGGATGCCGTCATCCACAATCAGCAGTTCGGATATCGTGGTTCGCCCGCGATAGCCGGTGCCGGCGCAGGCCTCGCAGCCAACCGCCTCGCGGCTGTTCGACAAATCGACCGCCCCTTCCGACGCCGCCAGCTTGAGTTTTCCGTGCATACGCTCGCTTTTTGTGTGCGGCCGCGAGCAAGAACAAAGCTTGCGAACCAGGCGCTGCGCCATCACCCCCGCGACCGTCGAAGCGAGAAGGTACCGCTCCAGTCCGATATCGATCAGGCGCGAAATCGCTGATATCGCGCTGTTGGTATGCAGTGTCGAGAAAACGAGATGCCCGGTCAGTGACGCCTGGATCGCGATCCGCGCCGTCTCGAGGTCACGAATTTCGCCGATCATGACGATGTCGGGATCCTGGCGCAGGATCGAACGCAATGCTGCCGGGAAGTCGAGGCCGATCTGCGGCTGCACCTGGATCTGGTTGATGCCGGAGAGCTGGTACTCGATCGGGTCTTCCACCGTGAACAGTTTCAGCTCCGGCCGGTTGAGATTTTTCAGTGCCGTGTAAAGCGTCGTCGTCTTGCCGCTGCCGGTCGGTCCCGTGACCAGCACGATACCATTCGGAAGCGTCATCAGGCGCTGCAGCTTTTCCTGCGTCGTCGCATCGAGACCGAGTTTGGTGAAATCGAGCTCGACGCGGGTGCGGTCGAGAATTCGCATCACGATACTTTCGCCGAACACGGTCGGCAGCGTCGAAACGCGGATGTCGATCTCGACGCCGCGAACCGCGGTCTTGATCCGGCCGTCATGCGGCAGCCGCCGCTCGGCAATGTCGAGCTTGGCCATGATCTTGACGCGCGTCGTCAGCGCCGCCCGCAGCGCCGCAGGCACCGTTCGATCCAGTTGCAGAAAGCCGTCAATGCGATAGCGGATCGCGACCGCGTCGCGGCCCGGCTCGATGTGGACGTCGGACGCGCCGCGCTCCACCGCGCGCGATATCAGCTGGTTCACGAGCCGGATGACGGGCGCTTCGTTGGCGATATCGCGCAGTCGTTCGATATCGTATTCGCTGCCCTCGTCGATGATGGAGGCCACATCCTCGCCGACATCGGCATGCGCTTCCGCGCCGGGGTCCTGATAGAGCTTGCGCAGCGCCCTTTCGATCTCGGCCGGCGCGATCACCGCAAGCTCGACCGGAACCTCCAGCATGTAACTGATCGCCTTTGCCGCCTCGTCGACAAAGGGATCGGCGGTTGCGATCAGCACGCGACGTCCGTCGTAGGAAATCGGCAGCAGCCGGTTGGCCTTCAGAAAAGGAAGCTTCAACCGGTCCGCAAGCACCGGCTGAGCAGGAATCGCGTCGGCGCCGACCACGGGAAGCCTGCAATAGGTCGCATAGGCGATGCAGAGATCGCTCTCCGAAATCAGCCCAAGCTTCACCAATACCAGGTCAAGTCGTTCGGATGCAGCCTCGGCGGCCCGGCGAGCCCGCGCGATCGCGGCTCCGTCGACGAGGTCCTCGGCCGAGAGAAGATCGGCAAAGGCCTGCGCGAACCCGGCGGCCTTGGGGCCCGGGATCTCCGTTGCGGGCGGCGCAACCGGGCGCAGCAATTGCTGGATTTCGAATGACATGCGCGCTCGGGCGTCTCGGTGCTTGTTCGCGCGAATGCTAGGGGATTTTTGTTAACACAAGCTGTTTGACGCTTTATTTGCCATTTCCACTTAAAAACCTGATCAGGGGCGGAATGGGTCGAGATCGCCGTCACAACAAGGCTTCCTGCGTGACAAACCGGCCGGCCAATCCATCAACCTTTTCCCGAGCCGGGGGCGGCTTGCGGGGCCTGTTGCCGCGGCGCGCAGGCGCAAACCGCGACGGCTTTGCGTTGGTCGCGGTGATCTGGAGTCTCGGGCTGATAACGCTGCTCGGAATGGCGGTCATGGTCGGCGCGCGATACCGCACCCGGGTCGCGTCAAACTACACTTCCGCGGCCGTCGTCGAGACGGCTGCCGAGAGCGCGATCAATCTCGGAATTGCGACCGCCTTGGCCGGGGCTGCCGAGCCAAATGTCAAGTTTCCGTTGCGGTGCCGGTTGCCCGGTGGCGAGCATGTCCTCGTCACGGTCGAGGAAGAGACCGGAAAGATCGACCTGAACACCGCCTCGCCCGCCGTCCTCACCCGCTTTTTTACCGCGCTGACCCGCGACCAGTCGCTGGGTGCCCGGATTGCCGGGCGCATCGTCGAGCTGCGCAAGCCGAAGCCAAAGGACGGCAATGCCGGACCGGAAAATGCCCCGTCCGGCGTGCACTTTGCGACCATCACGCAGCTCGACCAGGTCGAGGGCATCTCGCCGCGTCTTTTCCGCGCCGCGCTGCGGCTGGTGACCGTGCGCTCAGGCCGTCCCGAACCCGACATGGATGCCGCCTCGCCGGCGCTACGGCTTTTGCTCAATCTCGGGGAAAAGTCGTTGTCGGCCGGGCGTGGAATGCCAGCCGGAGGCAGTATCACCATCCGGGCCGACGTAAGGGCGTCCGACGGCGCCCGTTTCATTCGCGAGGCGCTGGTATCGCTGGCGGAAGGCGGAAAGCCGTTTCTGGTACGCGAATGGCGACACGGCGACATTGACACAACTGCTCTTGCGCCACGCGACGACACGCGCGCCACGGAGCGCGGCTGCTTTCGGACCGCGCAAGCTGTCGCCAGCTAGCTGATCCCCTTGCCCTCAGCGGATCGGCGCCTCAGCCGCGGGAATTCAGGACGACCGGCGGTGGAGATGGAGGCGGAGGCGTTCGAACCACCGACCCCTCAAGCCTCAGCCGCTCCTCGACGACCGCCGGACCCGGCTCCATCACGGTACAGCCTTTCATGCGCTGCAAATCAGACAGCGCGTCCAGCCGTCGGCGTTCATCAACCAATTGCTTGGGCGCATCGAGCGGAAAACGTTCATTGCCGTACCCGGCTAAGGGTCCGACCGAAAGCCAGTATTCGAGGCGCGCGGCCCGCTTGGCCGCGAACCGGAATGAGGAGGCAATGCCGTTGCATGACATCGATTCATCGACGGGCAGCAGCATGTAGGGCGGAGGATCGGGCGAATAGACCGCCGTCGTCACACAGCCGCCCAGCGTGCAGACGATGCCGCACAGCAGACCGAGCCTTGTAGCGGCTATGCGGTCCCGCTTGCTCACTGCGAGGTTATCCGGGCTGCGGTGTTCATCGGCGTTCGCGCGCGGGTCGTGGTATGCGGCATATAGACGTTCATCTTGCGGCGATATTCCTCGGTCACAAGCCGGCTCTCGGTGCCGTCGCGAACGACACGGGGCGTGATCAGGATGACCAGTTCGGTCTTCTGGACATCGTTGTTGCGGTTGGAAAATGCCGCGCCCAGGCCCGGAATGTCACCGAGCAGCGGCAATTGCTTACTGGTCTTGTTGGCCTGTTCCTGGATCATGCCACCGAGCGCCAGCACCTCGCCATCGTTGACGACCACGGTCGTCTTGACGCGGCGCTGCTGGATCGTCGGCGAATCGATACCGGAGGTGGTGGTCTTCACCACCGCGCTGACCTCCTGCTCGATTTCGAGCTGCACCCGGCCGCTCTCGTTAATGCGCGGGGTCACCGACAGGATGACGCCGGTATCCTGCATGGTGATCGAGTTGACGATCGCCGTTTGGGCGGTGACGGTGCTGGTCGCCGTTTGCGTCGTGATCGGCACCTGGTCGCCGATCTGCAGCCGTGCCGTCTTGTTATCCAGCACCATCAGGGACGGCGTCGAAATGACGTTGACATGCGTCAGCGAATTCAGGGCGCTCAGGGTCGCAGCCATATTGGCGGCGTTGACGGCGTAGTTGAAGCCGGGGAAAGCCGCAGCCACGCCACCGGTGACCGCGTTGCTGAATGACGCCGTCGGTGTTCCGCCCTTCGACAGCTGCCATTGCACGCCATACTGCAGCTTGTCATTGAGCGTGACCTCGGCAATCACCGCTTCGATCAGGACCTGGCTCGCCACCACGTCGAGGCCCTGGATCACCCGCAGCACGCGCTGATAGTCACGCTCGTTGGCCATGATCAGCAGTGAGTTCTTGGTCTCGTCGGCTACGATTTTGAGCGGCGGTTCGCCGCCGGATGCGTTGGACGAAGGCGAGGCGTCCACCGGATCGGCCGCGGCCGCATCGGGATCGTTGTTGTTCAAGGCACGGGCAAGGCTCTGCAAGTCTCCGCCGGAAGTACTGCCGCGCAACATGCCTGGCGAGGCCGAATCCTGGTCTAAAATCGCGCCACCTGGTCCCGACGTCCTTGCTGAGGTCCCCGTCAGACTCGTCGATTTCGAGCGAGGCGAGACGCTTCGCGTCGGACGCACGACCTTCATCTCGTTGGAGAACATCGACTGAAGCACGGTTGCGAGTTCAGTGACCGGGCGGTTCTGCACCTGGTAGACATGCAGCTGCCGTTCGCTGCCGTTTGCCTTGGCATCGAGCCGCCTGATCCAGCTCTGGGCGCGCGGCAGGTAACCCGGCTGCGACGTCACGACGAGGATTGCGCCGAGCCTCGTGTTCGCAATGAACCTGACCCGCCCCTTCAACGGCCCTTCCTTGTCGGAAGCAAACACCGCCTTCAACTCGTCCACCATTTTTTCCGGCTGCGATGTCTTCACCGGCACGACCGCAAACGACATGCCGCGCATCACGTCGACATCGAAGATGGAGATTGAATCGAGCATGCTGTCGATTTCGGCCGGCGATCCCTTCAGCGCCAGGATGTTGCGCGCATCATCGGCTTGGACGATGGCGCCCTTGGGGACCATGGGTTCAAGAACGCGAGCAACCTCGGTCGCGGAAACATATTTCAGGGGAACGACGCGGATGCCATTGCCGCCGACGGCTCCCCCGCTCTGGGCCAGGCCGGTCGAAACCGCGCCCGTCGCGGCCTGGTCGGCCGGTGCGATCCGGTAAATGCCGCGGCTCTGCACCAGGACTGCGCCGATCGGCGTAAGCGCCGCCTGGAACAGTTCGAGCGCATCGGCCTTGCTGACCGGCTGCGTCGTCTGCACCGACACCACGCCATCGACCCGGGGATCGACCACGTAGTTGACACCGATCATGTCGCCGAGAACCGTCTTCGCGGCCTGCTGTAACGGTACGCTCGACAGATTGAGTACGACATTCCCGTCGGAGCCGCCTCGCTGACGCCTCGAACTTGCTCCGATCATCTGACCATCGCCCGCGTCGGTCGACGCAACCGCCTGGGACGACGGTGATGGCAACCGAACAGCCCCGGTCGGCATCGGGTCGTAGGCCATGGTGTCCAGCGACACCGGCTGGCCGGCAAGCCTGGGCTGAACGTTTGCGGTCGGACCGACGGCGCCGGGAGTGCTGCAGCCCGAAACGGCAATTACCGCCAGCGAACAGGCGGCAAACCTCGTCGCAAGGCTACGAGCAACCGGCACGAATAATGGCTCCAACACCCCCGCGCGGCGGAATATTCGCGCGTAAATAATCGGTAAATCATCATGGTTAATTGACCGTAAACGGCCGGTTACGAGCTGCGGCTGGAATCACAGAGGAATCAGCAGGATTAAAGGGGTTGAGACCTGGGTATCGACCTTCGGTGCAGCCGGCACGGCAAATCGCCAAAACGCGTGCCCCCATCGGATCTGTCGAATGATGTTTTAGTCACCGCAACTAATCTGCCGCCGGCTGCGTCCGGGCTCACCCCTATCAGTTCACGAGTATCCCTGCTCGACCCGCGAACTTGCCCGCTTCGTTCGGGAAGAACGTTTCGAGAGACTCGAAACCTCACGGCGAAGCTTGCACACCTCCTCATAGCGCCGCGCCAGATCGCGCGAACGGAATCGGGGTTGATGCTTCGACTTTGCGGTCTTAGCTGGTCGATCTTGCTTCATGGCGGCATTGATACCGCCGCCGCTTCCGCACACAATCAAACTCGATCGTTAAGCTAACCGCTCAACCTTACCCTGGAATAGTCCGGCATCTTATATTTCCAGGCCCGGCTTCAAGCTCAGACGCAACGTCCACTTCATTTGCCGCTGACTTTGCGCGATACAAAATCGGCCATCCTCGATCGGAACGCGCATCATGGATGCCCGCCCGCCTTTGCAGCAGCGTTGCACTGTTTCGAAATGACCGGGCTGATAGATTGAAAGGCGGGTATAGAAGGGTTCAACCGTCACGAGGATATCCGCCAAAACGGTTCCGCGCGGAATTCGATCGCTCCAATCGATCAGGCGGTGACCGGGTTGGCAAGCCAGCAGCGCGGCAATCAGTATTATCTCCACGACAGCCCTCGCCGCTCATCGGTCGGTAAAAAAGCGAAGCAGCCGCCCAGCAAATCTGCACAGAGACCGGCTGCGATTGGAACGAGACGGTGGCTGATCAAACACTATTTCTGGCAGCTCTGCCTGCAGGTCTGGGCCTGACTGTCACAAGCACTGATGCAGGGCGGGCTGAACGTGGTGGGACAGACGCGCTTGCAGGACTCAGCCTGGCTGGCGCAACTGGCAAAACAGGCATCGGAGGTCGCATCGGCCAATCGCAACCTGTCTCTTAGAGAGACGGGACCGGCGGCGGCCGTTCCAATCAACACGAAAGACAACGCTGTGCTCAACAGAAGCTTCATCGGGAATCTCCGGTAGTGGTGCCGGTCGAAAGCCACAGCAATCCGCGAGCAATCATACTCGCCGGTGGCGCGCGTTTTCCTCGTCGGTTTCAGCCTTGCTGATCATGAACTCGTCGATCTTGTGGCCGGTCTTGAGCGCGGCGACCAGCCAGCGCGGTTGCTTGCCGCGGCCCGACCAGGTTTCCGAAGGATCGTTAGGGTTTCGATATTTCGGATAAACGCGCGGATATTTCCGGCGCTCCCGCGAGACCCCCGCGGCTTCGGTCGAAACAGCGTGCATCTCATTCTCGCGCCGAAGTTGCGCAAGGCGCTTCTCAAGCTCGCGCTTCTCGGATGTCAATCGAACAGAGAGGACCTGACCGATCTTCTCGTGCAATCTCCACATCTCATCCACGGACATCGCGTCCAGATCGAATTTCTTGTTCATCCCCGCCTACTCGTCGTCCCCGGTTCAGCGTTCACATGATTCATGACGATTCACCGGCAGTATACAAACGCCCAGTCGGGCGTTTCCACTGTTAATCTTGCGTGACGGGAACAAATTAAATGGCGAAATTTACGAAAATGAGGAGAAGCCATCCTCCAAGCCATTGAAGTTATTTGGTATTATGCGATATACCAGCTTTACAATCAAGGGCTGCCGTTTTTTAATTATGCACGACTTCCGGCAGTACGGCCAACCCTGGCTATCGATCCGGGATCGAGAAGGGGCGCCGGACCGCTGGCTTAAGGGCCAAACACAAGGTCCACGGCCACCAATTGGCGGCCTGGAACCGATTGGCGGAGAGCCTTTCGGCGGACCGGCGGGGAGCAGCAACTGAACCCAGGCCAACCGATCGCGTGGAACCCGGCTTTGCGAACGCGGGAACTTCGCCCGCGAGCGCCTTCAAGACGACACTGACTTAAAAGGCGTTGCGCTTGCGCAGTACTTCGAAAATGGTCTTGACCACGATCTGGAAGTCGAGCCACAGGCTCCAGTTATTGATGTACCAAAGGTCGAGTTTGACCCTCTCTTGTATCTGCTCGATTTTGGGTGTCGCGCCACGTGCGCCATTGCACTGCGCCCAGCCCGTAATTCCGGGTTTGACGTGATGGCGGAACGCATAATCGCTCAATAGCTTTTCGAACTGACTGTCGTGGGCCAAAGCGTGCGGACGGGGTCCAATCAGGGACATCTCGCCGCTCAGCACATTTATGAGTTGCGGCAATTCGTCGATACTCGAAGCCCGGAGCAGCTTTCCAATTCCGGTCACACGCGGATCGTCCCGGGTGGCCTGAGTTACCGTGGCCCCGTTTTCCTGAACGCTCATCGTCCGGAATTTCAGCATCACGAATTGCTGGCCGTTAAATCCTTTTCTGAATTGCCGGAAGATGACCGGCCCAGGCCCGTCCAACTTGATCGCAATCGCCGTAAGCAACATCACAGGCAACAGGAACACGAATGCAATCGACGCCAGCACAATATCGACCAGGCGCTTGACGCCCTGTTCGACCGAACTGAGCGGCGCGCCCAGAATTTCCACCGACATGATGCTTTGGCGGGCCGATGATGAATAGTCCGTCAGAGACCGTACACGCATGTCCGGGAGCAACCGGGCCGATACCGGCAGCACCTTGATATGCTCACGAATGAACTCGATCCTGGCGGAGTCCGTCCACGGAACCGCCAACAATATTTCGCGGGCGTTACGTTCCCTGACGAAATTAGCCACCGAATTTACGACACGGATATCGTTGGACTGGCGCTCCAGCGGATCTTCCTCCTTGCTGAGGATGAACCGGTTGACGTCGCCCGCGCCAAAAAAGGCGAGCAGGTCCCGTGGCTCGAGCACGGACAATTCCAGCTGATCTCCGATCAGCACGATGTCGCGCCGGCCGATCAAGCCGCGCGCGACCGCTCGCTGCAAAACCAGCTTCGAGATTTTCCGGACACCCAGCAGCCCCACCGGCGCCAGAAAAAAGAAAATCACGAATGCGCCGCGCGAATACGCAACACCGATCTTCAGCAGAAATGCAAAGAACGCCAGCAGCAAGCCGGTCGTTACCCAGGAAACCAGGATATCAACCGCTTCGACCCGCGGCTTGGAGGCATATTGGAAATCGTAATAGCCGCCGCCGCTGATCCTCAGGATATGAATGAAGCTTCCGAGCAGCCCTACCGCGCAATGTGGCAGCAGGTTTGGCATCGGGTTTCCGATAGACCATTGGTAGAGCGTGCCGCCAATCAGGCTGGATAGAACGATGATCGCTGCATCGGCCGTCGACAGAACATAAGGGACCGACTCGCAGGGAAATGTCGCGTGCCGCCGCTGGACAGGCGGCGCATAAGGCCCGGGATTGTCGTGAATATCTGAGCCGACCGACATGGACTACTCTTTACCAAAAATACTTCGATTGCTGAGTGCAACAATCACAGAAATGAGGCCCCACCAACCACCAAAGTAACTTTTCGTTAACGCCGGCACGATACGCTCAAAGCGCGTGCGTTGCAACAATAAGCATGGCCGCGATTGTAGCTCCCAATTTAAAATTTAAAATTGGGATTGTGTAGAGTGGACCACGGGAAATGCTCATCATTCTGGCATGCCTTGCTGGCGTCCTGCTTGGCCTGACTTTCAATGTCTTTGTTCTATTCCCGGTCACAATCGCCGGCATCCTGGCCTATGCGGTTCTGTCACCGGGACAAGGGTTTGGCCCGGCCACCGCAGCCATTGTAATTCCGGCAATCTCTTTGCAGGCGGGTTATATGATCGGTCTTACCGGCCGGGATACATTCGCGCACCTTCGGGCCAGAATGAACGTCGCGCAGTCAAAGCGCGTCTAGCCTCCCCATTTGGGGCATTTTCCACCTCCGCAACGATCTCAATATGGTTAACTGAAACAAGCTCTGCGTGAAGGGCTGTCGCAGTGCCGCAGCATTAACGATCACCCATGCGGCTTGGGATCGAGACCTGATGTGCCGATTATATTTCGCGCGTAGAATTAACTCGCAGCGCCGACATTCAGCTTAACAGGCAAGTTTGGTTGCGAAGTCGCACTGGCTGCATAGAGTGGCCTCACCGCAATCCAGTCGACCGAGCCCGCATTTTTCCACTTGGCGGCATTCCAGTTGGCGGCCTTGTTCAAACGAGCTCCGCTTTTGAGAAAATTTGAGAACGGCCATGCAAATTCAAATTCCACCTACTCGGCCGAGGTTTGAAATTATCTGCAAGATTTGTGACGGTTTGGGCATTAGCTTCGAATGCCCGGAAAATGCGCCCTCCTCGACCCCGATCAGGTGCCGCCATTGCGGCTCACCGCGTGGCACACTGGGCGATCTGCGAAGCCTTTCGACTTCCGGAAGGCAGGATCTCTTCGAAATCTGAGTTGCTGACATCGAATGCGGCTTCCGCTCAGGATTGGCCGCGACTAAACGATAGTCTGGTTCTTTGGCATGCGGCGCGATCGTCATCGTCATCGGTCTATTCATCGAATTCGTCATTGGCGTGGACGTGCCGTGGACGTAGCCGATTTCCGTTTTCTCCATTTGTCCGCAAGTTCTTCGGGCGGGATGCGATGCAGGATAGCCTGCTCGTAGAAATTGAGCCGAAGGCAAAAGGTTGGCCGTGACTAATCCTGATCTGATTGAGCTTGCGATGCGGATGGTCCAGAGAGCCAGTACGCTCGCCGTGGCTTCCAACCCGCCTACCCCCGCGGCCACCGACCAAGCCCTCGAGATGCCTCAGCCAGCGCCGCAAGAACCCATCGAAGCTGAAAAGCCCCCGACGCCCCCGACGCTCGCGAGCGCGCCAGCAAACGTCGGTCTGACCCGCACCACTCCAGCCAAGGAAAGGAGAGCTGCGGATGAGTTAGCCGCGATGATCCTCGATGACTTGAGCAAAATTCAGGGCTGCCCGAGGCGTGGGATTAAAGTAGCAGTGTACGGCTCCAACCCGTGGAATTCGTGGCTGTCGTTTGGCGCCGATGCCGGCCCGGTCCCCAACAAGGCCGAACTGCAGGAATTTTGTGAACTCATCACTGAACGACTTAAGCGACTTTACGACGTTTAGCCGAAGCCCAACGTCAGATCCTTTTCCGGAGCTCGCAGGGTGGCTGAAGTTCGTTGAGCCTCGATGAGAGACATCGCCAGCCTTCGCCGGCGGTCTTTTTGTTGGCGGCGATATCTTGTTGGCGGTTATGTCGAATGCGCGACGACTTCTTGAACGGATGTTCACCACGCCCCCGGATGGGATGAGAGCGCTTACGATTCCTTTCTGAATCCAGCCGTATCGCAGAGGAGATCAAAGGATGACCTCCAGATGCGCAAAAAAATCTTAACCATCGCGATTGGCGTGGCCATGTTGGCCACATCGGGTTTATCGGCTCAGGCGAGCCCGAGTTGCCTGAAGGAGAAGCAGCCCTTTGCCCTTTCGGCAGATACCGTGAAGTGGTCGATGACCATCGCGCCGGGAGCAGAGTGCATTCAGGGACTGCGCTGGTCCTACATGCAGATATATGAAGTGTCAGTCATAAGCGGCCCTTCAAAGGGGCAGCTTGTCATGGTTGGATCGGGGTTTCGCTATTACGCAAACCCCGGCGAACAAGGCGCCGACAAATTCACGCTGTTGATCTCAGGGAAAAACCGGCACGACCCGGGCAAATCGACGCTGGAAGTCGAGGTCCATTCCGACTCCAATGAAGCCAACAGCAATTCAAGGAAACGGGTCGCCTCTACCCAAATCACCGGCCTCCAATCCGAATAGCCGCCAAAGGTACTTCGCGCCGTTGCGACGCGATCGCCAAGATCGCTTGCGTTAAACCGTTGCCCGCCCTCATCCTCGCCGGATGCCCAACCTATCTCGAAGGCGACACGCCCCGGTTCGAACGCCGATCCGGGCATGAGCATCCTTGCGAACCGCCGCGATTCGTGAAGTATCTGGCCAGGTTTCCTGGAGAGGACTGATGAAGGGCATTATTCTTGCCGGCGGCACCGGATCGCGGCTCTATCCGATCACGACCGTGGTATCGAAACAGCTGCTGCCGGTTTTCGACAAGCCGATGATCTATTACCCGCTCTCCACGCTCATGCTGAGCGGCATACGGGATATTTTGATCATTTCCACCCCGCAAGACCAGCCGCTCTTTCAACGGCTCCTCGGCGACGGCTCTGACCTCGGGCTGCGGTTCTCCTATGCAAGCCAGGCACAGCCCCGTGGTCTTGCCGATGCATTCATCGTCGGTCGTGAATTCGTCGGAAGCGACAACGTTGCTCTCATTCTGGGTGACAATATTTTTTACGGCCACGGCCTGGCTGAAATGCTCGTGCGGGCCTGCTCGCAGGAAAAGGGCGCAACGATCTTCGGATCTGTCGTGAACACGCCCCAGGATTACGGCGTCGTGGAACTCGATGAGAGAGGGCAGGCAATTTCGATTGAGGAGAAGCCGCTCAAGCCGAAATCCGACCTGGCCGTCACGGGACTATATTTCTACGACAATGACGTCCTCGATATTGCGGCATCGATCAAACCTTCGGCGCGCGGCGAGCTGGAGATCACAGACATCAATCGCGTCTACATGGAACGCGGCGATTTGTTCGTGCAGATCCTGTACCGGGGTTTTGCATGGCTCGACACCGGCACGCATGCATCTCTCGTCGAGGCCAGTCATTTCGTCCAGATTCTCGAGCAGCGCCAGGGCTTGAGGATTGCCTGCCTCGAGGAGATTGCACTGCGCCTGGGCTATATCTCGCTCGATCAGTTTTACCAGATCGCCCAGAGGACCGCCAAAAGCAGCTACGGCGAGTATCTGTTATCCGTCCACCAATCATTCGCACGAATGAAACGATAGACGGCAAGGCCGATAGGCATTCGGCTGTTTCGCAGGCAATCACCTGCCCGGAAAATGAAAACCCCGCCAACTCATCGAGTTGACGGGGCTATCTTGGTTGCGGGGATAGGATTTGAACCTATGACCTTCAGGTTATGAGCCTGACGAGCTACCGGGCTGCTCCACCCCGCGTTAAACCTTTGCTTAGCCTTCCCGAAAAGCGGACCGGAAGCGAAAGCGGCCAACGCTTTTGGGCGTCGATCGGTCCCGTCCAGAGGCTTCCTGAGAAGGCAACCCGGGCAAGGCCCTGGGTGCGAGCGGTATGTATCAACGCAAGCCTGCTTTGGAAAGGCCCATGGTGCGGTTTTTGAGGTTTTTGTGACGCCAAAATCACCCCTAAATCGCGCCGTGGAACCGCTCTTGCCATCAATGACGTAAAAGCGGAGCTTTGGCGCAACAAAAGTCCGGAAAAAAGACAAAAGCCTTGGGGGCAGACGCGTGACGGATACATTCGATTTCGTGGTGGTGGGCGGCGGCTCCGGCGGCTGCGCGGTCGCGGGACGGCTTTCGGAGGACCGAGAGACCTCGGTGGCGCTGCTGGATGCCGGCGGCAAGAACGACAATTGGGTGGTGACGACGCCGTTCGCGCTGGCGCTGATGGTGACCGGCACCATCAACAACTGGGCGTTCAGCACCGTGCCGCAGGCCGGCCTCAACGGCCGCATCGGCTATCAGCCGCGCGGCAAGGGGCTCGGCGGCTCGTCCGCGATCAACGCCATGGTCTATATCCGCGGCCACCGCAGCGACTACGATCAGTGGGCCTCGCTCGGCAATGCCGGCTGGTCGTTTTCGGACGTGCTGCCCTACTTCAAGCGCTCGGAAAACAACGCCGATTTCGGCGGCGAATATCACGGCAAGGACGGCCCGCTCGCCGTCAACAAACTGCGCACCGAAAATCCGGTGCAGAAGATCTTCATGCAGGCGGCCGAGGAAGGCCAGTTCAGGATCCGCGAGGATTTCAACGCCGAGGACCATGAAGGCCTCGGCATCTACCAGGTGACGCAGAAGAACGGCGAACGCTGGAGTGCTGCGCGCGCCTATATCCACCCGCATATGGGCAGCCGCGCCAATTTGCGCGTCGAGACCGGCGCACATGCCACGCGCATCCTGTTCGAAGGCAAGCGCGCGGTCGGGGTCGAATACCGGCAAGGCAAGGAATTGAAGCAGCTCCGCGCCCGGCGCGAGGTGATCCTCGCCTCCGGCGCGTTCCAGACCCCGCAACTGCTGATGCTGTCCGGTGTCGGCGACAGCACGGCGCTGGGCAAACACGGCATTGCCAGCGTGCATCATTTGCCCGGCGTCGGACAGAATCTGCAGGACCATCCTGATTTCGTGTTCGGCTACATGTCCGACAATCCGAACTTCAACGGCCTTTCGCTGAAGGCCTTGCCGCGGCTGCTGCGCGGCATTCGCCAGTACCGGCGCGAACGCCGCGGGCCGATGACGTCGAATTTCGCCGAATGCGGCGGCTTCCTGAAAACCCGGCCCGACCTCGATGTGCCCGACGTGCAGCTGCATTTCGGCATGGCGCTGACCGACGATCACGGCCGCAAGCGTCACCGCGGCACCGGGTTCTCGCTGCATGTCTGCCAGCTGCGGCCGAAGAGCCGCGGCCATGTCGGGCTCGGCAACGCCGATCCCTTTGCGCCGCCCTTGATCGATCCGAATTTCCTCGGCCACCCCGATGATCTGGAGACGATGGTCGGCGGCTACAAAATTACAAAACGCCTGCTGGAGACGCCTTCGCTGCGCGCCCTGCAGAAGCAGGACATGTTCACCGAAGGCGTGCGCACCGACGACGACATCCGCAAGCTGCTGCGCGCCCGCGTCGACACCGTCTATCACCCGGTCGGCACCGCCAAGATGGGCGTCGATGATCCGATGGCGGTGGTCGATCCGAAGCTGAAAGTGTACGGCATGGAGGGCCTGCGCATCGTCGACGCTTCCGTGATGCCGACCCTGATCGGCGGCAACACCAACGCGCCCACCATCATGATCGGCGAGAAGGCGGCGGACATGATCAAGGCCGAGATGCGGGTGAACTGACCGCAGGGGCCAGACTCAAAATTACGAAAACAACCCCATGCAAAGAAAGGAACGGCTCGGCCGTCGGTATTTAGATACCTTCAGCCCGCACGGCGTTACGCTCATGCGGGCCACGCGATCGATGCCGTTAGCGCCCCGTCGGATTGTAGCCGCTGCCCATCGGCTGATAGCCGCCGCTGCGCGGCGTGACCGTCGTCGTATAGGTCGCGCCTGACGAGGTGCGCGCGGTCTGTGTGGTCGTCACCGTTGCGCTCGGCCCGGTCGTCGTGACCGTCTTCGCATCGCGATTGACGACGGTGGTGTAGGTCTGCGCGTTGGCCGCGGTTGCTGCCAGCAGAAATCCCAAACAGAAAACAGCTTTCATGGTGATGCCCTTGCCATCTCAGGTGGTAGCCTGAGTACGGCAAGGGTTTTGAGGAAGGCTTTTCGGATTGATTCAAATCCGAACCAATCGCCGGTGCGGCGGTGGGTAGCTCGCGCAGGCGACTCTTCCCTTCTCCCCTTGTGGGAGGAGCCGCGTGATGCCTCTCTGATTCCGCTGCCCAATCAGGCGCTTTTGTGCTACAAAGCGAGTTATGAAACGCGACGAAATCATAGAGAAGCTCAGGGAGCGAGAGGCGGACTTGCGGGCGCAAGGCGTTGCCCATGCCGCGCTGTTTGGTTCCGTCGCGCGCGGTGACGACGGCCCCGACAGCGATATCGACATCCTGGTTGACCTCGATCCGGCAATCGTCGTGACGATTTTCGATTATGCCGGCGTGAAAGAGTTTATTGCCAACATATTCGACCGTCCCGTCGATGTCATCAGCCGCGAAAGCTTGAAACCTCGCGTCCTACCCAAGGCCACCGCCGACGCGATCTATGCTTTCTGAAACCGAACGCGACAGTCTGTCGGACATCCTCGTCAACATCGATCTTGCAATTTCCTTTGCCGAGGGTTTCGACTACGAGCGCTTTCTGGCGGACATGCGGACGTTTTACGCTATCACGCGTTGCCTAGAGATCATCTCGGAAGCGTCGCGCCGCCTATCTCCTGAAATGAAGGCGCGTCATCCGGCCATCCCTTGGCGCAAGGTGTCCGGCTCCGGCAACATCTACCGACACGATTACGAGGACGTAGCACATCGCCTTGTATGGGGCACGGTGCATGAATCATTGCCAGCGCTACGGGCCGCTATCGATCAAGAGCTCAAGAGAGCCCGCGGGACGGATTGAACCCAACGGGTCTGCACGAAGCGGGCCTGTTGGGCGTAAATCCACCGATCAGTTATCGTATGGCGTGTTCTCTTTAACCCGCCCTCTCGTACGGCCGCGGCGGGTTAAAGAGAACCCGCCCTACGCAGCTACGAACCGTAATTTGCAGCATCATCTTGCCGCGGGAACCGGGGTGGGCTGATAGGCGAGCAAGAGCCAGTTGCCGCTCCGCCGGATCCAGACCGCCAGAAATCGATTATCGAGGTGCTTCTCCACTCCGCCGACGGCCACGCGTGCGAGCATCCGTCCAACGACCATCGCCATGTCGCCGAAGATCCGGATCTCCTCTTCGGGACGCGATATCTCGAAATATCTGAAATGCCCGGTCTTCACCTGATCGAGGTATTCGGCCTTGCTGTCGCGTTGCGCGTTCGAGTGCGTATAGACGAGATCGGCGGAGCACAATCGCTCCAGGGTCGAAAGATCGCCATTGAGCATCGCGTCATAACGCTGGTCTTCAAGCGCCTTGATCTCGGCTACGGTGGCTTTGTCGTCCATTTGCCTTCCCTCGGAACTTGTCAGTTCGCGCCGGCCGGGTTCTCTTCAGCCCGCCATCTCGCATGGAGCGGCGGGCTAGAGAGAGAGAGAGAGAGAATTGCGGTGCAGCCTTAATTCACCGTCATACTAGCTCGCCAGCGAATATGCCTCGTCCCACCGCGCAAAACTGGAATGGTGCTCCAGCCATGCGCGCGGCGGCAGCGTTCCCCAGCGGTTGACGAGCTTGGCGTTGGAAAGGTCAGGCGGCGCATCGACCACGCGGGGCGGAGCGCCGTCTTCCATGATTTCCATTTCCGAGGAACATTCGACGAGGAAACCTGCGGGATCGACATAGTAGGTGAACAGATTGTCTCCGGCACCGTGCCGCCCCGGCCCCCAGACCATCGTGCGATCCACCGAATCGAGAACGTCGCCGAGCCGCATGAAATCGGTGAACTGGGCGAACTCCCAACAATAATGGTGCAGCCCCGGACTGCGGCTTTTGGCGATACCGACGGTGTGATGACGGTTGTCGGCGGCGCGCATCCACATCAGTTCGTTGTGGGTGGTCCGCTCGGATAATTTGAGCCCGATCGCCTTGCCGAGCTCCAGATGAGCCGTCCAGGGATCGATGGCGGCGAGATTGACGTGATCGATGCGCTTTGGATGAATTCCCGGGCCGGGATATCGGCGCCGCTGGGTTTCCGGCATCGGCGTGTGGACCTCGAGCACGTGTCCCTCCGACGTCGCGAAGGTCACCGAGCGATCGATGCAGGCAAGCGAAGGCTTCTCGCTGAGAATACGAAGGCCTGCGCTCCGAATTGACGCTGCTGCCTGATCGACTGCCACAGCACCAGGCGCCTCCAGCCCGACGCAACGCGCCGCATCCTCCGCCGCGCGATGCAGCACGAGCTCGGCGTGACTCGCGTTCGACGTCAATATGGCGCGATCATTGGTCCGCTCCACCAATTGCAAGCCCGCAATATCGTGCGCATCTTTGACGCAGGCGTCCAGGTCCTGCACGTTAAGCGCCATGTAGCTCTGGCGTGTCACAAGCGGCTTCATGAGGTCATCTCCCTGAGATTTTGATTTGTCCTTGTTTGGGCGGCTGCGGATCTAGGCGGCTACGGAAGTTTTCGCCTCATCCTGGATCGGGTTTCGCAGAATGCCGAGACCTTCGACTTCGACCTCGCAAACGTCTCCGGCCTTCATGAACAATGGCGGCTTTCGTGCGAACCCCACGCCGGCCGGCGTCCCCGTGACGATGACGTCGCCCGGCTCGAGCGTGAAAACTTCGCTGGCGAAGAAGACCAGATCGGCCACGCTGAAAACCAGATCATTGGTGTTCGCACCCTGAACCTTGTTGCCGTTCAAACGCGTTTCGATGCGCAGTCCGGCAGCGCCCCGCGGCAGTTCGTCGGCGGTCACGAATTCAGGACCGAACGCACCGGTGCCGTCGAAGTTCTTGCCCACGGTCCACTGCGGCGACTTGAACTGATAGTCCCGGAGCGACGCGTCGTTGAAGATGGAATAGCCCGCGACGTGGTCGAGCGCGCGCTCGCGGCTGATGCGGTGCCCGCCCTTCCCGATCACGGCGGCGACCTCGCCTTCGAAATCGAGTTGCTCGGACACGCTCGGCCGGATGATCGGATCCTGGTGGCCGACCAGGCTCGAGGCAAAGCGCGGGAAAAACGCCGGATAGTCCGGAACGGTCTTGTAGGGGCTCTCTGCCGCGTGGTCGACGTAGTTGAGGCCGACACAGACGATCTTCGGGGGGCGGGCCAGCGGTGGACGGAAGCGGAGCGCAGCGGGATCCAGTTGCTTGCCTTTCGAAGCACCGATCGCCTGCAACTCGTCCGGCGCGCGCGCCAGAATATCGGCGAGATCCAGGGATCCCAGATCAACCAGACCGTCTCCGCGTCGAACCGCAAGGCCGCGACGACCATCGAGCTGATAGCTAACAAAACGCATTTTCGAGGCCTCCCATGAATTATGGGCGGCACGATGCATCAGGACGGGCCGACCGTCAACAGATTATCGAAAATATCAATGATCTTCCTATAATATTGGATCGGCCGCCCCATCAAAGAGGTTGGGATCGCCGGCCAGAACGATCTGAATCGTGCGGTCGAGATGCCGCCTGATCAGAAAGACCGACGCATCGACGTTCCGTTCGAGCACGGCGTTGGCGAGCTCTTCATGTTCCGCAACGTCGTCGCGCGGCGCCGACAAATACTGCACCGCGAGCCTGCGGTAGCGGTCGGCCTGGTCATAGAGCTGGTCGCGAAAATGCAGCAGCCAGGGCGAACCGCAGGCGGCGACAAGCGAATAGTGAAACGCCCGATGCCGCACCTCCCATTCGCCATCGACCAGACCGTCTGCCCCGATCTTCTTGCGCCTTCGCAGCTCATGAAGGGCGGCGACGATATTGGCCTCCCAGCGATCGTCCCCCTTCTCGATCGAGAGCCTAATGCCCATGGAATCGTGCTCTTTGCGCAGGAATGTGATGTCGAGCAGATCGGATCTGGATACAGGCGCGACCCGGAAGCCCTTGTGCTCTTCCAGAACGACGAGCCCGTCCGAGGCGAGCTTCATCAGCGCCTCCCGCAGCGGACTGAGGCCGATCTCATACTGCAACTTCAATTCATCGGAACGCAGCCGGGCGCCCGGCTTCAGCCGGCATTCGAGAATGTCGCGCCGAAGCACGTGGTACACCTCGGAGGTGCGGGTTCGTCCCTTCTGAACGAGCTCCGTCGGCGGGCCAGAATCCCTCATAGAATCCTTTGGCTCGATCATGGACCTTCGCACCGACACCTCCACAGCATGGCAAACACGCCTCGCACCGGATCATTACACCAAGATTTTGAATTTTACAGCAATTCCTCATATTTTCGATAATCTTTGACATTTTCCTATCATCCTGTATACGCCTTGATCGCGAAACTGGGCGCATGCCCAGGCGGTCAAAAAATACATTCAGGGGGATTCGGATGAGGTCTTTGCTCAATATTGCGGCCGCGATCGTCGCCACCGCGTCGTGTACCATTCCGGCGGCGCAGGCGCAGACGCCCACGAAGCCCCCGCTCCTAATCGGCACCATCCTGTCCGTGACCGGGCCGATCGCAGGGGTCGGCATCCCCGAGCGCGACGGCGCGCTGCTCGCCCAGAAGTTCATCAACTCCAAGGGCGGCGTGAACGGGCGGCCGATCCAGCTTTTGATCGAAGACGACGCATCAAATCCCGACACCGCGGTGTCGCGCGCCAACGCCCTCATTCGCTCGTCGCAGGTCAAGGCCCTGATCGGCTCGACCGGCATCGCCTCAACGGTCGCCGTTGGCGGCCTCACCGACCCCATCAAGTTGCCGCAGGTCGCGTTCAGCGGCATCGGCCCGGCGGTCGAGTTCAAGCGCAGCTGTATCGTGCATCTGCTGCCTCCGCAGGAACTGAACGCGCGCGCGGCCCTCGTCTACGCAAAGGACGTCCTCGGCGCCAAGCGGATCGGCGTGCTTCACGATTCCGGATACGGCCAGGCCGTCTTCAACAGCATGAAACAAGTTGCCCCCGAATACGGCATCGAGCTTGCGCAGGTTGAAAAATTCGAAATTGGCGCGACCGACGTGACGGCGCAGGCCGCGAAGGTGAAAGCCGCCGATCCGCAGGCCGTCATCATTGTCGCGTCATCCGCCGCGCCATTCCGGAATGTGCGGGACATCCGCATTGCTGCTCCTGTTATCGGCAGCATCGCGTCGTCGTCCTACGAATACATCAAGGCCATGGGCGAGGCTGCAGAAGGCGTTATTTTCCCGGAATTCCTGATCGCCGAAGACCCGCTGCCGCATCAGCGGACGTTCGTCGAGCAGTTCAAGGCCGAGTACGGCCGTTTGCCGAAGAACTTCGAAGCCGCGGGCTGGGATTCAGTTCACCTGGTCGCCAAGCTTTTTTCCGAAGCGGAAGACAATGGCAACAGCCAGGCGCAATGCGCAGCACTGCGCACCAAGTTCAAGGGCACGCTCGCCGATTACGATTTCGCGGCCCAGGACCTCACCGGCATGCAATTGACAGGCTTCAGCTATTCGCAGGTGAAGAACGGGGCGTTCATCCGCCTGCCGTTTCGCATAGCGAATTGAGCGTCTGCGGCGCGCTGTGAGGCGCGCCGTTTTTAAGTCCGATCCGGTTGGCACTTCGAGGTTTATCGCGCATGTCGTTCGCACTTCCAGTCCAGGCCGTCCTGTCGGGCATTACGATCGGCTTTGTCTACGCCCTGATTGGCCTGGGAATAGCGGTGATCTTCAAAGGCAGCAAAGTCGTCAATGCCATGCAGGGCGAATTTGCAATCGTCGGGGGAATGACGGCGGCGATCGTGCTGGCGGCCGGATTGCCCTTCATCACCGCGATCGCAGCCGGAATCGGGGTAGGCGCCCTCGGAGGCGGGTTGATCCAGCGCTTTCTGGTCGGACCGATGATTGCCCGCAAGGCAAATGAAGAAAGCATGCTGCTGCTGACGATCGGGATCGCGTTCACGCTGTCGGCCGCGGTTCTGTTCGTCGCCGGGCGCGGCTCCCATCTGTTGCCGGCGGTCGGCGGCAACGGCGTCGTCGAGCTTGCCGGCGCAACAATCCGAATTCACGCGATCTTCCTGATGATCGCGGGAAGCCTGCTTGTCGGCGGACTCGCCGTCTTTTTCAAGCACACGGTCCTGGGAATAGCGATGACGGCCGCGGCACTCGATCCCGACGGGGCGACGATCGTGGGGATCAACGTCCAGCGGATGCGCCAAGCCACCTTCGTGCTTGGCGGCGCGCTCGGAGCAATCGCCGGCATCCTTGTCGCGCCGCTCACCGAGGTCGGCTACCAGATGGGCCTCACCCTCACCTTGAAAGGATTTGCCGCGGCCGTCGTCGGCGGATTGACGAACCCGCTGGGCGCGGTGGCCGGCGGTCTCCTGATCGGTCTCGTGGAATCGTTCGGGGTCGTGTTCATCGCCTCCGGATACAAGAATGTCTTCGCGATGACGGTCCTGATCTTCATCATGATCCTGGTCCCGAACGGAATACTCGGTCGTGCCGGACGGGCGGGAGGGTGACATGCAGACCCACCCGAAGCGCAACCAGTTCGTGATCTGGGCCGCGGTCGCGGCAGCCTGGCTCGCCCTGCCTGCGCTATTGCCGACCTATGCCGTCGATCTTCTGGTCTTTGCAGCCATTTACACCGTGGCCGGCCTCGGCGTCGGCCTTCTGCTTGGCCAATGCGGGATCTTGAACCTCGCACAAGCCGTGTTCTATGCGATCGGCGCCTACGCGTCGGCGTATTGCTCCGTCGAACTTGGCTATCCAGCCGCGGCCGGTATTCTCATCGGCATTGGCACAAGCGCTGCAACGGCGCTTCTGATCGGCTGGCCGACGTTGCGGCTGAACGGATACTTTCTGGCGCTGGCAACCCTGGCGCTCAGTATCGCGGGCAACGAACTGTTCTTCGAATGGGACTGGCTGACCGGCGGAACCTACGGCATCGGCGGCGTCCCTCCCCTGACCATCTTCGGGTTCGCGTTCAATACGCCCCAGCGCTTTTTCTACGTCGCGTGGCTCGCCGTGGCGCTCGCCTGCTTTCTGTTGCGGAATCTTCTGGCCGCCGGTCCGGGCCTCGCGATGAAGGCCATGCATGATGAGCCGGACGCGGCGGCGGTGCTCGCCGTCGATCTTCATCGCCTGCGGGTCAAGATCTTCATCCTCAGCGCCGTTCTCGGATCGGTTGCCGGCTCGCTGTTCGCGCATTCCGTCGGCTTTGTCAGCGTCCAGAGTTTTGGCATCGAACGCTCCGTGCTGTTTCTCCTCGTCCCCGTCATCGGCGGAACGCGGTCGTTGTTCGGCATCGTGTTGGGCGGGCTGTTCATCGCCATTGCCCCTGACATCCTGAATAAATTCGGCGACATCTCCCAGGTGCTGTTCGGGATGATGCTGATCGCCGTCGTCATCGCGTTTCCGAACGGAATTGCAGGCATCTGGATCAATTTGCAACGCTGGATCCCCTCCACGAGGCGCGCGTGATGAACACGGCGATGGCGAGCAAATTGAACGACACGGCTCTCGGCGCGGATCTGCTGGATGCAAGCGCAGGTCCGCTGCTCACATTGAATGCGCTCGCAAAGAGTTTCGGGGGACTGAGGGTCCTCCAGAACATCAGCCTGTCGATTCCGCCACGGCAAATCACCGGCCTGATCGGACCGAACGGCTCCGGGAAGACGACGCTGTTCAACATCATTTCCGGCTTCCTTGCCCCGAACCAGGGGCGGGTCGATTTTGACGGAACCGACATCACCCGCATGACGGTCCAGCAACGTTGCCGCCAGGGCATCGTCAGGACATTTCAGACGCCCAAAGTGTTTGAGAGCCTGACCACGATCGAGAACGTGATGGCGGGCTTCCACGGCTCCCGCCGCGCCGGAATCATCGAAAGCATGATCGGCACCGGACGTTCCCGCGGCGAAATCGCCGAGGCGCGCGATCGCGCGATTGCGCTGCTTGAAGCCTTCGATCTTGCCTCCCACGCAACGCTCAGCGCGTCGCGGCTATCCGCCGGGCAACGACGCTCGCTCGAGATTGCCCGGGCTCTGGCCGCATCGCCGAAACTCCTGATGCTGGACGAACCTTCAACGGGATTGACACGCGACGAGACCGCTGCCCTCGCGGATCGTCTCGAACGCCTGCGCGACGATGGAATCGCCGTTCTGGTGGTGTCGCACGATATGGATTTCATCCGCGTCACGCAGCGGACCCACGTGCTGTACTTCGGCGAGATCATCGCATCCGGAGACATCGCGACGATCCAGGCCAACCCAACCGTCAGACAGGTCTATCTCGGCAGCTAAGAGGCCACCGTGCTCAACATCGACAGCATTTGCGCTGGATATGGTTCAATTGAAGTTCTCCATAATGTCAGCTTCACGGTCGGCCGGGACGAGGTCGTCGGATTGGTTGGCCCGAACGGCGCCGGCAAATCCACGCTTGTCCGCACCATCGCGGGCCTGTTGCCCGCCAAATCCGGCCGACTGTCCGTCGACGGAAACGACCTGACATCGCTTCCCGGCCACGAAAGGCCCGCGGCCGGCATTGCCGTGGTGCTGGACGATCGCCATCTGTTCGGCCCTTTGTCAGTGGCGCAAAATCTCGGAATAGCCGAACGGCAGGGACGCTCGAGCGGCCGCGATATCAATTTCACGATGGATGAGGTCAGCGATCTCTTCCCGATCGTCCGTGAGCGCGCGAACAGCAAGGTCGAATTGCTGAGTGGCGGACAGCAGCAGATGGTCGCCATTGCACGCGCATTGCTGCTTCAGCCCAAGATCCTGATCATGGACGAGCCTTCAGCAGGCCTTGCGCCGAAAATCGTCAAGGACATCCTCGGCATTCTGCACCGGTTGAAGTCGCGGGGCATGAGCATTCTGGTCGTGGAGCAGAACGTCGGCATTGTCGCCGACGTCGCCGAGCGCGGCTATGTCATGTCGCTCGGCCAAATCGTCCACGAGATCGAGCGGAACTCCTGGGCAAACCTGTTGCAGGATGACAGGCTGATGAAGGCGTATCTCGGCGGCTGACCGCACCGGGGCTGGTTTCCGCGCATCGCGGCTCTCCCCTTCTCCCCTTGTGGGAGAAGGTGGCGCGAAGCGCCGGATGAGGGGTCTGTCTCCGCGGAAAGAACCCCTCACCCGTCTTCGCTTCGCCATAGCCGATGCGAAGCATCGGCGTGCTAAGGACGGCGGCCTGAGGCCGCCTATGCCTCTCCCACAAGGGGAGAGGGGAAGACAGCACGTCGGCGCGCATTGATACGGCGGTTTCCGGGATCGCAAATATGCATTTCCGGCAGGCCTCGGCGGCTTATCAGGACCGTTCGACTTCGCTACACTGTCGCCATCGAAGTCAAGAAAATCACCTGACATAACGGGAGTGAGACAGTGGATCTTGGAATCAAAGGCCGCCGCGCCATCGTGTGTGCATCCAGCAAGGGTTTGGGCCGCGCCTGCGCGATGCAACTCGCCAGGGAAGGCGTGCATGTCACCATGACGGCGCGCGGGGCTGAGGTGCTGAAAGCGGCTGCCGATGAAATCCGCAAAGCCAATCCCGGCGTCACCGTCACCGAGGTGGTCGGCGACATCACCACGCCTGAGGGCCGCGAGGCGGCGCTGAAGGCCTGTCCCGATCCGGACATCCTGATCAACAATGCCGGCGGCCCGCCGCCCGGCGATTTCCGCAACTGGACCCGCGACGACTGGATCAAGGCTGTCGACGCCAACATGCTGACGCCGATCGAACTGATCAAGGCGACGGTGGACGGCATGATGGCGCGCAAGTTCGGCCGCATCGTCAACATCACCTCCGCGGCGGTGAAGGCGCCGATCGAAGTGCTCGGCCTTTCCAACGGCGCGCGCGCCGGCCTCACCGGCTTCTGCGCCGGCATCGCGCGGAAAACCGTGATCAACAACGTCACCATCAACGGCCTGTTGCCCGGCCCCTTCAACACCGACCGGCTGCGCGGGCCGGTGGCGAAGGTCGATGCCGACAAGCGCGGCATCACCGTGGATCAATTGCTGGCCGAGCGCGCCAAGCTCAATCCCGCCGGACGCTTCGGCGACCCCGAGGAGTTCGGGCAGGCCTGCGCGTTCCTGTGCGGCGCCCACGCCGGCTTCATCACCGGGCAGAACATCCTGCTCGACGGCGGCGCGTTCCCGGGTACGTTGTGAAAGCGGTCTGGTACGAGCAAGCGGGCCCTGCGCCCGAGGTGCTCACCTATGGCGAGATGCCGACGCCTGTGGCCGGCCCGGGCGAAGTCCGGGTGCGGCTGAGGGCATCCGGCGTCAATCCGGCCGATGTCGGCCGCCGCGGCGGCAGCTATCGCGCGATGGAATATCCGCGCGTGATCCCCAACAGCGACGGCGCCGGGATCATCGACCAGGTCGGCGACGACGTCATGCATTTGAGGGTTGGCCAGCGCGTCTGGCTGTTCAACGGCCAGCGCAACGGCCGCGCCTTCGGTACCGCGGCGGAATATATCGCGCTCTCCGAACATCTGGTGACGCCGCTGCCGGATGATCTCTCGTTTGCCGCCGGCGCGACGTTGGGCATTCCCGGCATGACCGCGTGGTGCTGCCTGTTTTGCGACGGACCGATCGCGGGACAGACCGTGCTCGTCACCGGCGGTGCCGGCGCCGTCGGCCATTATGCCGTGCAGTTCGCCAAATGGGGCGGCGCCAAGGTGATCGCGACTGTGAGTTCCGCGGCCAAGGCCGAACAGGCGCGGCTCGCCGGCGCCGATCTCGTCATCAACTACAGGACCGAGGACGTCGTCACCAAGGTGATGGCGTTTACCGGGGGACGCGGCGTCAACCGCGTGGTCGATGTCGATTTCGGCGGCAATATCGATACCACCCTGAAGGCGATGGCTGTGAATTCAACCATCGCGGTCTACGCCACTAATGGCAACCGCACGCCCACCGTGCCGATGCGCGAGCTGATGGAAAAATGCATCGCGGTGCGCGCGCTGGTGCTGTTTGCCTTGCCGCCGCCGCTGCTGGCGGCTGCCCAGGCCGACATTACAAAATGGCTCACGGCAGGTAAGCGCATTCACAATGTGGCGGCGCAGTTTGCACTGGAGGACACGGCGCAGGCGCATCTGGCGGTCGAAAAAGGCGACAAGCTCGGCACTGTTATCGTCGACTGCGCGCGGTGAAGAACACCTCAAGAGGGAACGCCGGATGCACTGGAATGTAGGCAAGGTCAAAATCACGAAGATTGTCGAGATGGAGACCGTCGGCAGCACCCGGTTCATCCTGCCGCTGGCGTCCAACGAGGAAATCCAGAAACTGCCGTGGCTGATTCCGCATTTCGCCAATGAGGAAGGCCGCCTCAAAATGTCGATCCACTCGCTGCTGGTGGAGACACCATCGCGGCGGATCATCGTCGACACGGGATTAGGCAACGACAAGCAGGGCCGCAATGTGCCGACCTGGAACAACCGGAAAGACCCGTTCCTCGACACTTTGACCGCGGCGGGTTTTGCCCCTGACAGCATCGACACGGTGCTCTGCACCCATCTGCATGTCGACCATGTCGGCTGGAACACAAAACTCGTCGGCGGTCAGTGGGTGCCGACCTTTGCCAACGCCCGCTACGTGTTCGGCAGAACCGAATTTGAGCACTGGCGCGACCACAGCCACGAGCCCGATAAAAAGGCCGTGTTCGACGATTCCGTCAAACCGATTACGGACGCCGGCAAGGCCGATCTGGTGCCGAGCGACCACCGACTGACGGACGAAATCACCCTGATCCCGACGCCCGGGCACAGCCCCGGCCATATGAGCGTGCACATCAAATCCGACGGCCAGCAAGCCCTGCTCACCGGCGACGTCGCCCATCATCCCTGCCAGATGGCCCATCTCGACTGGTCGTCGACTGCGGATTCCGACCCCAAGCAGTCGGCCGCGACACGGCGCGAGCTGTTCGGGCGTTTTGCCGATACGCCGACGCTTGTCATCGGCGGGCACTTCAATGCCGGCCATATCAAGCGCGAGGGGGTCGCCTTCAAATTCATCGCGCTGGGATGAGCCCCACGAAAAAAGAGACCTGCAATGCGGGACGCTTCCATGGTTGAATTTCCCCGCCCGCTGTTCCATGAAGCATCCCAAGTAAAGAAACCCCTGAGGGAGCAACAAAATGAAGCTTGTTCGTTACGGCGCGATTGGCCAGGAAAAGCCGGGCCTGATCGATAAATCCGGCCAGCTGCGCGATCTTTCCGCGCATGTGAAAGACCTCAATGGCGAAGCCTATGCGCCGGCGTCGCTGGCCAAGCTCGCCGCGCTCGACCCCTCCACGCTTCCGGCCGTCGACGGCAAGCCGCGCTTCGGCGCACCGGTTACCGGCATCTCGAAATTCGTCGCTATCGGCCTCAACTATGCCGATCACGCCAAGGAAACCGGCTCCCCAATCCCGGCCGAACCGATCTTCTTCCTGAAGGCCAATACGTCGCTGAGCGGCCCGAACGACGCGATCGAAAAGCCACGCGAGTCCAAGAAACTCGACTGGGAAGTCGAGATCGCCGCCATCATCGGCACCCGCGCCAAATATGTCAGCGAGGCCGACGCGCTCAATCACGTTGCCGGCTACTGCGTCTGCAACGACGTCTCCGAACGCTACTTCCAGCAGGAGCGCGGCGGACAATGGACCAAGGGCAAGTCGCACGACACCTTCGGCCCGGTCGGCCCGTGGCTGGTGACCAAGGACGAAATCGCCGACGTGCAGAAGCTGTCGATGTGGCTCGACGTCAACGGCCAGCGCTGCCAGACCGGCTCGACCTCGACCATGATCTTCACCATGGCCAAGTGCATTGCCTATCTCTCGACGTTCCTCACGCTGCTGCCCGGCGACATCGTCACCACGGGCACGCCGCCCGGCGTCGGCCTCGGCATGAAGCCGCCAAAGTTCCTCAACGTCGGTGACGTCGTCACCCTCGGCATCGAAGGACTTGGCGAGCAGCGGCAGGTCGTCATCGAGGCGTGAGGTTCCTATGCGTCAGCACACCCAACTCGTCATGCCCGGCCTTGCGCCGGGCATCCACGTCTTCGGTGCATCAGCAAGAAAGACGTGGATGGCCGGGACAAGCCCGGCCATGACGGAGAAAAGAACCTGTCAGGGAAACCCGAAATGAAACTCAGCTTCTCTCCTTCCTCGCCATTCGCCCGCAAGGTTCGCATCGCCGCGATCGAGACCGGATTGATCGACAAGATCGAATTCATTCCGGCGGCGGTGGCGCCGGGCCAGGCCAACGAGGAATATTCGAGTATCACGCCGCTGAAGAAACTGCCGGTGCTCATCCTCGACAATGGCGACGTTGTCCTCGATTCCTATGTCATCGTCGAATATCTCGACGAACTCGCCGGCGGCGGCAAATTGATCCCGGCCTCCGGCCCGACGCGCTGGCAGGTCAAGACCGATCATTCGCTGCTGCAGGGCATGCTCGATTCCATGCTGCTGTGCCGTTACGAAAAGGCGGTGCGGCCACAGGGCCTGCAGTGGCAGGCATGGTCCGACGACCACTGGAACCGGGCCTGGACCGGCATGGCGCGGTTCGAGAACAAGCCCGACGTGCTGTCGCGGCCGCTCGACATCGTGCAGATCGGCCTCGTCTGCGTGCTCGGCTACGCCGATTTCCGCTTCGCCGATTGCGGCTGGCGCAAGGCGTTTCCGAAACTCGACGCTTTCCATGAGCGCATGCTGGAGCGGCCGTCGGTGAAAATCTCGGTACCGCCGCCGCCGGCGTAATCCCGAATCGGAGACGGCAGCATGCGCGAGGGCGGCAAAAAATTGCGGCGCCTCGGCATCGCTGCCATGCTCCTGCTGGCCGCGTCCGCGACGGCGCGGGGACAAACCGGCGTGGCGTGCGGAACACCTGCAACACTCGACGATGGCTGGACCATCGCCTCCCCGGAAAGCGTCGGCCTCGACGGCGCGCGGCTTTGCAATATCGCTGCGCGCATGAAGGAAATCGAAGCCAACGTCCACGCCGTGGTCATCGTCCGCCACGGCAAGCTCGTGTTCGAGCAGTATTTCTCCGGTCCCGACGAGCGCTGGGACGTTGCGGGACAGTTCGACTTCGACGCCACGACCAAGCACGACATGCGCTCGGCGTCGAAGAGCGTGACCTCGCTACTGGTGGGCATCGCAATCGATCGCAAGCTGATCGCCAGCGCCGATGAGCCCGTCGTCAAATTCTTTCCGGAATATGCCGCGGTCAAAACGCCGGGCTGGGATCAAATCACGCTGCGCCATCTGCTCACGATGTCATCGGGCATGCAGTGGGACGAGAACCGCGGCTGGAACGATCCCAAAAACGACGAACCGCATCTGGGCGCTGAGCCCGACCCGATCCGCTATATCCTGTCGAAGCCGATCGCCAAGCCGCCCGACACCGTGTGGACCTATAATGGCGGCGGGACGGATCTGCTCGGCCACATCCTCGAGCGCGTTTCCGGCAAGCCGCTGGAAGCGTTCGCGCGCGAGGCGCTGTTCCAGCCGCTGGGCATTACCGATTTTGAGTGGAGGAATTATCCCAAGAACGGCAAGATCGCCCCGGCCATCGGGCTGCGGCTCCGGCCACGCGATGCCGCAAAAATCGGCCAGGTCATGCTTAATCACGGCACCTGGGGCGGCAAGCCAATTGTCTCACCGGAATGGATCGAGCAATCGATCCGGCCGCGCTTTCAGGCGATCGGCTACTTCAGCGGGTTGTTCTTCTACGGCCAGCAATGGTGGCTGGGCCGCTCGATTGCGCTGGAAAAGGAAGTGAAATGGATTGCCGCGATAGGCTCGGGCGGCCAGCGGCTTTTCATCGTGCCCGACCGCGATCTTGTGGTGATGACGACTTCAGGGCTTTACTTTCAGCCGCGCCAGGGAGATGGCGCGCTCGACATGATGGCGAACTACATCCTTCCGGCCGTTCGCGACGCGCTGGTCGACCAACACAAAGGCGAGAAAAAATGAGCCTCAAATTCACCGTCGGCGATCTCACCATCCACCGCATCATCGAGCAGGAAACCACCTTCGTGCCGGCGCTGGAGATGCTCCCTGGCCTGACGCCGGAAGTGCTGGCGGAAAACCGGGGCTGGATGCAAAAGGCCGGCGCGCTCGACGCCAATGACGTGCTGATCCTGTGCTTCCAGTCCTACATCGTAAGGACGCCGCATCACACCATCCTGATCGACAGCTGCATCGGCAACGACAAACCGCGGCCGCTGCGCCCCAAATGGAACATGAAGACCGACGACACGTACGCGCGCGCCCTCGCCGCAGCGGGCTTTGCCGTGGGCGATATCGACTATGTCATGTGCACGCATCTGCATGTCGACCATGTCGGCTGGAACACGCGGCTGGAAAACGGCCGCTGGGTACCGACCTTTCCGAAGGCGCGTTACGTGTTCGGCAAGGCCGAGTTTGATTACTGGACCGAAGCGAACGCCAAGACTCCGGTACCGCCGTTCGGCGACAGCGTGTTGCCGGTGGTCGAAGCCAGACAATCCGAAATCGTGCGCGACGATTTTGCGATCGGCGACCACGCGCGCCTGCTGCCGACGCCGGGCCATACCCCCGGCCATCTTGCCTTCACCTTCGGCCGCGGCAAGGACGACGCGGTGTTCTCGGGCGACCTCATGCATTCGCCGATTCAAACGCATTTTCCGGAAATGTCGGTCAAGTTCGACCTCGACCAGGCCCAGGCCGGCGTCACGCGGCGCAGCTTCCTCGAACGCTATTGCGACACCGACACGCTGTGCTGCACCGCGCATTTCCCCTCGCCGTCCGTTGGAAAAATCCGCCCCGCCGGCAACGGCTTTTCCTGCGAGGCGATATGAGCGCGCCCACCGCAACACCCGCCTTCGAGACTCTTGCGCTGGAAAGGGCCGAAGATCATGTGATGATCGTGCGGCTGAACCGGCCGGACGCCTCCAACGCGCTCAACACCCAGATGGGCCGCGATCTCGTGCGCTGTTTCGAGGATGTGGCGCTCGATCCCGCCGATCTGCGCTGCATCGTTCTGACCGGATCGGGCGACAAGGCGTTTTGCGCCGGCGGCGACCTGAAAGAGCGCCGCGGCATGACCGATGAACAATGGACGCGCCAGCATGTGATCTTCGAGCGGATGGTGCGGGCGCTGATCGATTGCCCGGTGCCGATCATCGGCGCCGTCAATGGTGCGGCCTATGGCGGCGGCTGCGAGATCGCCGGCGCCTGCGATTTCCTCTACGCCGCCGATGGCGCGCGGTTTGCGCTGACCGAGGTCACGCTCGGCATCATGCCGGGCAGCGGCGGCACGCAGACCCTGCCGCGCGCCGTCGGCGAGCGCCGCGCCAAGGAGCTGATCCTGACCGGCAAGCCTTTCACGGCCGCACAAGCCCACGACTGGGGCCTCGTCAATGAAGTGTTTCCGCAGGCCGACCTGATGCGCGAAGCGCTGGCAACCGCATCGCGTATCGCCCGCAACGCGCCGATCTCGACCCGTCAGGCCAAGCTCGCAGTCCATCGCGGCCTGCAATCGTCGCTGCGCGACGGGCTGGCGCTCGAGATCGAGGCCTATAACCGGATGGTGCCAACCGAGGACCGCCGCGAAGGCGTGCTGGCATTCAACGAAAAGCGGCCGCCGAACTTCAAGGGCAGGTAAGGTTATTTGTTTTGGACGCGTTTTCTTCACGCGAACCGGCGTCCACTTCGCTCGAAAACGCTATGGTTCAATCGAACAGGTTCGGCGTGTGGTTCACGACGGCACCTTCGATCTCCAGCATCTTCAGCTTGGTCACCACGCCGCCATTGGCGGAAAAGCCGCCCGGCTTGTTGCCGGCCGCCAGCACGCGGTGACAGGGCACCACGATCGGACAGGGGTTGCGCCCCAATG
>Ga0307517_10000099_pt1 | contig 125968 bp, 138 predicted proteins | sample 23_EM_MG_FD_194515 | JGI IMG/M metagenome (GOLD analysis project Ga0307517, IMG submission 194515) | Populus trichocarpa ectomycorrhiza microbial communities from riparian zone in the Pacific Northwest, United States - 23_EM | ecosystem: Host-associated > Plants > Roots > Unclassified... | reverse complement strand
GCGGACAGATCTAGGTCGCTAGAGGTGAGAGGGGATCTGGGAGGGCTGCCGGATGCGCGCAGTTGGTAAGAGTAGGCAGGAGGCCTGTAGACGAGAAGATAAGGAGGCGGATACAACAGGAAGGCGCTGGGAGGGGGTGGGGTCGCAAGGAGGGCGTCGGACGCTTTGGAGGGAAAGTGGGGCGTCCGGGCGCACCAGACGCAAGAGATGAAAGGCAAAGAGGGCTCAGGAGATCCGGAAGGACGGGAGGCAAAGAGCGGACTGGCTTCGTCCGGACGCGGGCTCGATACGTCCGGTGAAAAAGGTTTTTTTGCTGATGTATGTTTCCAGTGTTTTTTCTTCGCGAGAGGCTTGGTAAGTAAATCGGCTGTCATTTTTGCAGTCGGTATGTAGGTAACCGAGACTTCACCTCGCTCGCGGGCTGTTCTAATGTAATGGTAACGGAGATCAATATGCTTAGTTTTAGAATGGAACTGCGGATTTTCAGAGAGCTTGATAGCTCCCTGATTGTCCGCATAGATTTGTTGAGGTTCAGAAGAGGTGAATCCAGGTCCAGATTCGGCGTGAGGTCTCGACTCTTGACTTAGGACTGACTCTGACTGTGCTTGATATAGGAAGCCAAAGAAATGATTCGTTGTTATATCCGGTATAGTGTCAGTTCCCACTCGCGATTCTAATTCCATCAATAGTCTTCGCAGCCAGACAGCCTCCTTAGCTGCTTCAGTGAGTGCAACATATTCAGCCTCGGTGCTGGATGTGGCAACAATATCTTGTTTTCGTGTCTTCCAAGATATAGCTCCACCACAGAGAAGGAACACATATCCGCCTGTAGACTTTCGGTCGTCCTTGTCACCAGCCCAATCTGAGTCGGTATAGCAAATTGGCTTAGGGAAGATGGTGGGTAAACCGCTCGGCCTTTCATTGCGAATTCGGGTGTTTAGTGTTTCCTTCAAGTAGCGGAAGACTCGCTGAAGTGCGATGTGGTGGGAGCGTGTTGGTTTGTCACTATGCTTGCTCAAACTCGATATCGTATATGCCAGATCCGGCCTGGTCCCAAGCATTGCATACATTACGCTCCCTATCTTTGATTGATACTCAGGGCGGGCATGGACATCAGCATCATTCTGGCAAGGTGGTAGGTGGATACCAGACTCCATTGGAGTCCAAACTCCCTTGCAATCCGACATTTGAAATCGTGTAAGAATTTCCTCTATGTATGGTGCCTGGTGAAGGTCCAGACAGTATTGAACACGATCTCGAACGATCTGGAGACCAAGGAACTGACTAATAGGTCCAAGATCAGTCATATGGTAAGCATTAGAAAGGGCAGTCTTCATTCTTTGTATCGTCTGCATGGCTTTAGTGAATAATAACAGATCGTCAACATAGATGACGATTATTAAGTCATGGGAGAAGAATAAACTCGGATCTTCATGCGACCGTGACATTCCAGCTTCCAGGAAGAACTTAGTGATATTTTCATACCAGGCACGTGGTGCCTGTTTCAAACCATAGAGGGCTTTTAAGAGACGCAATACTCGGTATGAATCATCTGGGGATGGCATGTCTGAATACTCTGCATAGCCTTCAGGAATCATCATATATACCTCCTCCTTAAGAACTGGATGCAAGAACACTGTCTTAACATCCATCTGCTCAACTTCCCAATCATAATATGTAGCTAATGCCAGTAGTACCTGCACAGTAACGAACTTTGCCACCGGTGCAAAGGTCTCTTGGTAGTCGATTCCTGGGACTTGCTCGAATCCTCGAATTACTAGCCGCACCTTGAACCGTGTCGAGCGATCTGCATTTATCTTCCGCTTGTAGACCCACTTGCAAGTAATATCCTTCTTTCCTGGGGAAAGCTCCGCAAGCTCCCAGGTCCCATTATCAAGATGAGATCTAAACTCCTCTCTCATCGCTATCTCCCACTTGCGAAAATCTGCCTGCTCTAAGGCCTCTTGATAGCTCTGGGGTTCAGCATGCTTACTTGCGCGCGCAGCAAAAGTAACACTGTCCCTTAACCAGAAGGAGGGTCGTCTAGCTCGTGTCGACTTGCGCAGAGCTGGTGAATGATTCCCATCTGGAGCCGCTCTGTTACAAGTAGCGGGCTCCTCCCCTGGTGTCATACCGTTTGGGGTAATGGACATTTCCGTGCTCATACCCATGGCCATAGGTGAGTCATCGTATTGAGTACTAGGCATAGGCTCATCGGAATCACTGACCCTATCCTCTAAAACAAATGATACCTTCGCACCTGCGGTATCATCTACCTCTGCCAGAGTAGTGTAATCACTTTCCGTTTTGTAACAGGTTTATTCCTGTCTAACGAAAATCCAATAGGACCGGCGGTAGACCTGCTAGCGCTGGTGCTAAGGGAGGCTTCAAGGGACCGGAGGTAAGAGATAATAGTTTGAAGGACAAATAGAACTCAGGGATTGCCGTTCAACCAGGTGTATTCTTAAACTGAAGGTCTGTCGAAGTCTGCTGTCTCCTGCTAGCCAGGAGACTGGTTTAAATACAAAACCCAAGAGCGATAGCCTTCCTGCAATCACGATCATTACCAGTAGCTGCGCACATACCGGAATCCTGTAATCCTGCAAGACCAAATAAAGAAACAAACAGTGCTCAGCCTTTGCCAGTGCTACATGACCATTCCACAGCCGGAATCCTAAATATAAACTTCCAGCAAAGCAACCTAAACATAGCAATACGATAGCATAGCCTATCTGACTCAGAGACAGTGGCGGAGCTGAAATCAAATCAAATAAACCAAATATAAATCAACTAAACATAGGAGATCCTGCCCTGCCCGCTCCTGTGTACCGTTACCGGAACATGTACACATGTTACAAGTTTGCCCTTGTGATTCATTTGTTTCGCTATTAGACACTGCAGGTGTGTCACTACTAACAGAGTTATCAAGCTCATCATTTAACAGTGTACTCAGTGGGTGTAGGGAGCGAGAAGGAGTACGACCACCAAAGCTTCTCTCATCAAATATCACATCCGCAGCCTGAATAACTCACCCGGTGGCTATATCCCATACGCGCCAGAGCTTTGTTGTATTATGTACGTATCCAAGGTGAATACATTGCCTTGACTTAGCATCGAGTTTCTTCCTGCGCTGGTCTGGAACATAGACATACGCATCACAGCCAAATCTCCATAAGTGACCCAATGGAGGTTGAAGTCCATGCCAGGCCTGGTATGGTGTGATGTCTTGTAAAGCTCGGGTTGGACTACGATTGTGAAAGTAGACAGAGGTATTGACAGCCTCTGCCCAAAAGGAGTCGTTTAGCTGTGATTCAAGCAGGATCGTACGTGCTCGCTCCATGATTGTACGAATCATCCGTTCGCTGATTCCATTCTGATGCTGTGTATAAGGTGCAGAAGGTTCATAGGTTATCCCCTCAGAGACCAGGTACTCTTGAAACAAGTGGTTATCATATTCACCACGACCGTTGTGGCAGCGAAAGCGAAGAATTGAGTTTCCCGAGTGCTTTTCCACCAACACCTTGAAACATTTAAATATGTCAAGTACATCCTTCGCTAACTTCTGTCGAATGAAATAACACCAGACCATTCTGCTATGGTCATCAACATAAAGAATAAAGTATCGTGTTCCCGCTAGTGAGAGAACAGGCAACGGTCCACAGGAGTCAGAGTGGATTAGTTCTAGCTTCTGTAGAGTACGGGATGACTGATGCTTTCGATTGAAAGACCGGTGTTGTTTGCCTTCAAGGCAGGCCGAGCACACACCAAAAGAAGTGTTAGATTTCTTGATGGTAAGTCCAGTACCAAGGTGCTCTAGTCGGTGTACATCTGAAATGTTCAAATGACCCAATCATTGATGCCAAAGTTGTAGATCATGTTCTTCTATTTGAGTTAAAATAGTGGTAGGGATAACCGTATCCGTATGACCCTCTTGTTCTGATCTAGTAAAGTTTACTCGAGCTAGGTCAACCTTGAACAGATTACCATGTTGTGAAGCGGAGAGAATATTGGTATCGTCCTTCCAGATCTGGCAACCAGACTGATCAAAGATCACTTGGTACTCAAGCTGCGTAACAATGCTAACTGAGAGTAGTTTGGTACCCAAGTCGGGAACAAAAAGGACACGGTTGAGCAGAATTTGTGGAGTAAGTTTAATTGACCCAACTGCATACGCGAATACCACAGTGTTATCACCGAGGACCACACGAATTGGGGAACTCAGTCTCTTGAGAGCAAAGAAGTCCTCGTAGTCATTACACATATGGTCAGTGGCACCAGAGTCTATAAACCAGTCACCCACGGAGTATACGACTGACCTTCGTTTTGTCATTACGGCATGAGCATTCGTACGAGATATATTCGCACTACTGACATGAGTATCAGACTCCTTAATTGATTGTCGTTTCATCCGGTCTCTCCTTGCTTCTTTCGCTTTCTTCCTCATGAAGCAGTCGTTTTGAGAATGTCCGGCCTTCAAGCAGTACCAGCACGACTTGGTACTGCAGCTACTACTTCGGCGATCATTCGCTCTACTAGTACCCCCTCTACCACGTCCCCTATGTGGATTGCCTCTGGCCCGTGTGCCATATCTTGCTACCGCAAGTGCCTTTGTAGCTTGGGTTAGAACGTCCGCCTGTTTCGCCTGATGGCTACGAAGTGCTCGCTCAAGGTCGTCCAGTGTAAGATCGCGTTTATCATCCAGTGTGATAATTCTTTGTTCCCAGCTGGCCGGAAGAGAGGTCATAATTCGATTGACTAACTCATCGTTCGAGATCTCATTGTTTGTTCCCTGAAGCTGTTGCTGAAAGCCTCGTAGGTGATTTATATAAGTCGTGATGGACTCCTTCCCATCATAGCACATCTTGTAGAAGTCTCGCTTGAGGGTACGCTGTAAGCCCCAATTATCAACCAAGGTAAGCTTATTTCTCAGAATCATCCACATGTCAATTGGATTGATGGTGTCTTTAACATAGAACTCGACTCCTGAGGAGAGTGTAGAGTTAATTATCGATGCAGCTTTTCCAGCTCGTCTCGCAAAGTCAGTCGCGTCTGTTTTGAACTCCTTTAGTGCAATAGTATGAGCTGACTCCATAGCTTGTGAAGCACCATTAGCTAAAACAGGGGGATTGGGGGCCTCCTCTTCACCGATTACCAGCTCCCAGCAACTCTCAGCCATAAGGCGCATCTTGATACTCCTTTCCCAGGTTGGATAATTTCGCTCAGTAAGTAGAGGGCAGCGGAACCGTTTGTCAGTATAGGTGTTTTCGGTAGGATATTGAGACATCATGATGTCTTCTCCGAGGGAAGTGTGGTTATCGAACAGGTAATTGATTTCGGCTTGGAAAGCGTCAATCCGGGCTCATAACCTGTAGAATTTCACCATATATATTCCATTTTCGCCAGACAATAGGGGAGAATCCTCCGCTACTTATAGAAACCAAATGCGCTATGAACATGACTTCTGATATACGTACAGTATTACAGTATTCTTTATTTCAATGATTTCTCTCTGACCGCAGGACTTACTCAACCCAGTAAGTACAGTAGTGCATTTTCTCAATAACGACCAGACAACTCAAAAAGAGGATAGCGTGCAAGGTAATAAAGTACAAGGGGACACATATTCCAACAATTCCAGCAGGTAGGGAGTAGCACAAGGCTGGAAATAAAGGGGGGGGTGGAGAGAGGAGAGGAGTCTTGGCACAGGACGGCCAGACATGACTGGTTTTCGAGTGATATCTAGTGATGGCTAAGAGAAAAGGAAATTTACTATCATGATAGCCACAATACCGGTAGTGAACCTCTACAACCACAACTATGCTGACTATTAATATTATACTATGGCCTATATATTAATGGCTCTCCTCCTTCGAGTCTGGAATCTGGTAATAGGACTTTTGATTTTGGTTGTGGCATTGAGTCCTTGTGGTATTGCGATGGCTGCGTAGAACTTGGATATGATGTACAAAGAACTGGGTAGAGAGTATGAATTCAAATAAGAGAGGGCGACCAAGGTAGACATAACTAAAGACTATTTTCAACTGTCAAGTATGATGAAAGACTACTTTTGCTGGAATTAAGGTCCGTGGAATGTCCTGGAATTGGAAGCTACAAGAGGTATAGAATTTTCGGAGGGATTTCCCATACGTCAAATGTTGTTACTCTGCGGACGCTGGAATTACTAGAGGGTTTGAAGTCTTGGAGGTGGGAAATATCGAAGGTTTCACTGTATATTTCCTTTAATCCCTGTTTGCGGGTGCTTGTTTCCTGGGACAAGTACATAGCCTGTGACAAGTACTTGTAGGCAGTGGAAAGGCAAACCACGGACTTAAAAAATAAAAAAAAAGTAAACAGTGGAAAGGGAGGGAGGGACAAGCCACATGGTACCCAGGGAAAAGAAAAAGATGACGGGTTCCCAACCACTGGCGAAGCCAGCAACGTGAAGTGGACGCTAACTACCAGCCCTCGGTAGAAAAAATCGGGAAACGGTGATCGGGCCTCTGGTGCTTTGATTGGAGGGTTCGGTGTGCTCGAGCCAATCGAGCAACCGTGTTTCTGACTTTTAATTTCCACAATTCCCGATCTTTTCGACCAGAGGCTAGAGGCGTGAAAATGTAACCTCGCACTGAGATGCTGTGGCCCTTGCGAAAAAGAAAAATGCAAAGAGCGATCTCAATTTCCTCCACCGCGAGATTGCTTATTCTGCTTTCTTCTTCTCTTTGGACCGTAACCTCTTATTTTAGAGCAGGTGCATAACTTAACATTCTGCCTAGGTTATGGCCCTTGTCATGCGAAACGGATCTTGTTCTAGCGTTGGTGTTTAGCCGAGATTCAATTATGAGGCTCGCTCACTAACATGTAGCGCCGTATGGGAGAGAGGTCGCCTATACCTTGTACCACAAGAAGTAACGTCTTGGCATAAACCAGTACCAGCAACCACTTTTTGCAGAATGCTGCTGAGACAAACTACCCCTCTCACCAATACTCACTTTATTAAGTTTATAGAAGGAGGGTTGAATTGGGGCAACAATATGCAGTGTTCTTCTCAGGAAAAATTTGTCATTGTTGGGGCCAATTCGCTTTCAGATCTGGTTAAGGTGGGGGCGGATAGGGAGCCCCCCCGTGCAATACTAGTAAACGATCTTATTGATTCGAGATTCTACAGTACATGGGCATCGACAGTCTTTCATACAGCCTCATTGTCGCCATTACAGGGCGTGGGGACACGGCCATGGCTATGTCTTGATTTTTTATGTCTTTTATAAATTGCCACCCGCAGCCAGTCTGCCTGCACCCTCTATATTTCTCCAAACGTCCCCGAGGATTATCTTTTTTCCTTCTTAAACCGCCCTCTCTACAAAAGCCCTCAAAATCCTTTAGGTTAACCAACTCCAAGAAAATCCGATTTAACCTCCAAATGAGTGTCACATTCAGCCTGTTTGCTTGCGCCGCCTTCAACGTCCTCTGCTGCTTCAGATCCACCCATAGGGCAGAGGAACCCGAAATCATCTCTCAACCCGCAAACATTACGCTTGAGCCTTTGGAAAGGCCCATCATGCAATTGGCACCGGACCTACCTACGTCGGCTACAGCGACTCAGATTCCTAGCGAACTTGCCTCGGTGAGTGACCCGGTACAAGTCCGGCACTCCTAGAAAGATCAACTCACTGCTCGGTATGTTTAGCCCCATGCTGTCATCGCTAGAAAAAGTCCCCTTATTAAAAGTGTTCCAAAATTATTTAACTAATAGTGGGTAAATGCAGGTGGAGTAGAAGAAGAGGGGGTGCCATCAGCACAGACTTGTGGTGTAGTTTGGATACCATCTGAGCGCTACCAGCCTTGTTGTCGTTTACACTACCAGAACTACAAGTGCCTTGAGTGCCCAGATTACTGGAGAATCTATCTTCTAAAAATCTAACTTTTTTTTAATATTTTTTGATGAAATTCTGACCCACCTCGGATGGCCTCTCCAGCCCCAGAAACCACTTGGCGATAGCCTGTTTATTTTGCTTTCGAGGGATGAAGATGAACCATACTCTCTACAGAGGCATCCAACGTCGCCGGGGAGACAATACCAGTATTTAATGACCCACCAGTGTACAGCCATCTGCCAGAAATCGCCTCAAATCGACAAAATATTTCCAGCTGTGTTACGATATCGCACGTACTTGTACCTACAGGAAGTGTTGTTGCCATTTCGCACCAAAAAATGAGCAAAAACCCTACTTTTCAACCTTTGGCCTAGCTCATGCCATCTACCCGTGTCAAGTTGAGGAAGTATCCAGCTTTGATTCGGCTCCACCAACTTTGTGTGGGCCCACCAATAAAGTCATGTCCCAGGGAAGCCACAAAGCCATATTGAGCCACATTGTTGTGTCGAGCCACAAAGTTATAATGCGTTGGCCCAGGGGTCTCCCTGAGCATTCGGATACTCTCTACTACTCGCACGGACTACTATTGCATACTACCAAAATTCCGGACCTTGGCCAATTTTCTGCTGTATGCAATAACAGTCCGTTTCACAAGCCTCATGACGTTGTGAGTAGTAAATAGAGTACGGTATCCCGGTGGTAAGCCCACGAGCATCCGGGGTTACGGCGCCTAGCCGCAATCTTGGCACCAGTATCCACAAAGATGCAACTGGGGGCGCCTTGGCATAAACTTAGGCTGGAAAGAGGTGTAATCAAGCTTTTAACCCTAACAATATTAAAAATTAAAATTAAAATAAAACTCCCTTGTTATCATAGTTTGAACATCTGCCAGTTTTTCCCACAGCGAATTTTATGCTAAGGCGTCCCGTGTGGCATCGACAAGGTGTGTATATAGCTCATCGAGAACCGGATCTCCTCTCCCAGAGCCGCCGATCTGAAGCCACTTCATATACATAACTTCTCACGATAAACCTGAAGCATACGTATCACCAATTGAAGGCCTTACAAACTCCTAAAGTTCTGTTATCAGTTAAAGCTCACCATTATCCTCAATTCACTTAGATAATCTGTCCCAATACAATACAACAATGTCACAATCTCTGATGAGGTGCAACATGATGGGGAAGGGTTTCAGGGCTCTGTCAACTGTTGGGGGATAATTTTTACATGCATGTATATATATAATTACTTGGTTAGTTTTTGGGAAGTTATCTACCTAAGCCCAGTGTGGGAGTCTAGTCAAAATTCCTTTTTAAGACGACGAATTTTTTAGTGTAAATATGTCTCATCGCCGGGACATTTGGTCAGTCACTTTAGGGAAAATACATCGGTGTGTTCGGCTACAGGACGACGGAAATTCTGCGCCCCGTCAGGTCGGCGGGGCATAAGCGTTGTATTGTCCAGTCTGTTTGACTGTGGGTGGCTGTGTGGGTATCCCGCATGCTGGACTCTTTTGTCTACTGTTTCTCTTTTTTGTTGGAACAGACAATATCAAAATGGGTCCTAATAGTTACGGCATTATGGGGTAGAGCGCGAATGCCCGGTGGTACAAAGAATTTCAAAGCAAAATACTGGTTTCACCATGGCTCAGAGGGCAACTCTCCATGTGAGTTGCTTCCCTTGGGAAAGCAATGGTTCACCCTAGAGAGGTTTATTAGAAGATGAAACAATATCGATGTCCTACTCCCCTAGATGTCCAACAAAGCTGGGCGGAATCTACACCTCCATGTCCTCCCTTAACTATTCGCGACCTTCAACCACTATGCCTCTCACCTCAGTTAGTGACCTCCTATCCTTCACCCGATCGTCATAAAAACCGTTGTGAAAACTCACAATGACATGTATCTGTTGAAAGGATGTGATTGACTTTAGAAGATGCGGGAGAGTCTGAAAGATTGGATAGATCCTTGAGGATGATTTGGGAGATTGACGTAGAATGGTTAATAGTTTATGAAAGAGATTAGATAGATATGTCTTTCCATTGTTTATCACGGGAGTGTACAGAGAAATAAAAGCATGGTGGGGATAGAGAGATAGATGTGGTGATGGACAGAAGGATTAGGAAGTGCTACTTATGTTTTACTTACACACTTGTTTCTGTCATGAGTTTTTTGTTTTAGTAAGAGCGAATTTGAAGAGCTGAGCGAGGTGTCTAGGTTCCGTGTAAATTCTCTTTCTATCGTCTACCACTGTGCCAAACATAACCTGCCAACGTTAATAGTATCTAGGAAGCAGGGAGACTGCATAACGCGAGCAGCCCACCTCAATGTGGCGGGCGCGGGCCCTTCATTAGTCTTCACCACCGGATCTGTATAAACCTGCACATCAACTGTAGTCTCCCCAAATGCATACGCAACATCCACAAGCGCCTCGAGCAGAGACCCGTGAGTCTCCCATCTCAACGACCCTGCTTGCTGTGCTTTATCTTGGCTTGCTGTTTGAATTTCCCCATGGTTGTTGGGCGGGTAGTGGGTGGATGGCCCACGAAGGATCGTGGGGGTTGATGTCTGGCCTGGTATTAGGCGACGTTGGAATTAAGTGTTTCCTTGGCGCTGCCCAGCCTTTGTTATTAGTCGTAGCAGAGATACCCTAAGAGCTAAGAAGGAGGCTGGGACATCTATCACACTATAATAGTGGAATTTCCCACTTTAAATTAAGGAGAGAAAGCATAACAAAAGGATCCCCTTTTAGCTCTCAGTCGAGATAAATAGATTCAACGAACCTGGGAGAGGCAACTCGAAAGTCCCAGTGAGATCCCCAATTATTCCAGCTCTTATAGTACAGTATTGGCGGCACCCGGGGCATGTTCTGTCGCCCGGACGCATTTGAGGTTTGTGCGAATTGGTTTTACTACGGTACACAGAGTTTATCGTAACTGTAATTGAAGAGTATCGAATCACTATTATTGCACACTAAAATATAAGTTACTATGTTCAATAAGACCTAGCACAGGTGATACGTATAGCTCAGTGGCGAAGTTCATTCCGGTCATGGTTAGTAGTCACTACGCTTACTTGCGCAGTATTTCAGATCCTTGTAACAGGGGTCCAACACAAGAGAGACCCAAAGGTGACGTGGTGGTCCAATTGATGCCAGAAAATCAGATACCCCCCAATGTTCCCCCTATATGGGCGTTATCACTATAAGGATATGTAGAAATTGACCCGGAAAAAATGCCCAGCTACGCCTAAATGGACAAAGAGGCGGGAAATGTTTCTGGGTGGAAGGTCTGTTGCGTACTCAGTGCTTATATCGCGCACTTCATAGCTACGGCAACAGTGATGAAGGGGGAGAAGAAGCGCGTTTTCTATGCAGTCTAGTTGCTATTGGTTGCAATGGGATTTTGCAATAGGTTCTTGAGTAAGAGATGAGAGACAAGCCAGTATTGTGATTGGAAGTCGTTAGGTTACTAGGGGGTAGTGCACCCTAGGGAATAGGTGTCGGAAATCGTACTTGTTCTCTTCCATCTTCTACAGTTACGAGTGACACCTGGTGACTTCCTGCTTCACTTACTTGTTTATACACCTGATTCTTAACCCTCTTTTCTCGCCTCTTTTCACTCCTCAGCTCTCCTCTTCCTTTCACTTCTTCTTTCTTACTTCTCGGTTCAATCTCTTTGCAATTACTCAGCAGGCAATTCAAGTTACTTGCTCGCTTTGATCACCTCTTTCCGTCCCTCTCTCTTGTGACACTACTCAACAATAGCCGGCTTTCATTGCCTGATACTCTCAAGAATACCCGTATTGCTAGTCAAAAATATTAGAATGATGTTTCTTTCTCCTCTCAAATGCTTTTTCAGTTCTCTACCCCTTTTCAAATTAGATCCTCGCTATGACCAGCAGATATTCTCTTTCATTGTTCCTATTCTTCCTATATGATTTCCTCGAAGATCTTTGTTTTCTTGATTTCTTGTTGAGGGTACTGAGGGATCTCCGTAGGAATGGCAAGTTCAAACCACCTCACTATATAGCTAGGATATACCTCTCCTATTATTCATAGGGGCGCAATTAAGGATCTTGACCGTTTACTATTGCCGCTCCTCCATCTCAGGTATTGCGCATTGGTGCATGGGGTCTCGGCCCTATAGCGAGTGATTATCCATGATCTTCAAAATCGAGTGATCTCCGAACGGAGGTCTGTGGAGCAGTAATGAACTACTAGGGCGTCAATAGTTGGTGCGTTGCTTACCATAATACCTGGAAGATGTCTTAGGCATGCTGGTGCAGTACTTTTCTCCTACAGCAGCGATGCAGGACTCCAGAACTGCCGACGATACGGTTTTCCGTTGACACCCAGGGAACACCGTAAAAATAGAATAGAGGGGCCTCGTGCGGGGGGGCAGGATTCCCTCCTTAAGATCGTATTAAGAGGAGAAAAACATAAAGAAAACCTCTCCTTCAACCCCCCGCCGGGTCAAATAAAAAGGAAAAACACAACCAACCCCCACCCCGAGAGACAACCCCAATGCCCACATGAGGTCCGATTACTCTAGTTTTTGTGATAGCCCAAGTTCCCAAAGCAGGAGCGGTCCGTAGTTTGTCTAGTATATTACTCCTTGAAAAAGTTGTGGAAGTGTCTGTCTAGATGGCACATCAGAAGCTCTGTGGCCACGCTAGTCTGGATACCAGCCACCTATGATAGGATCTCGGGAGCCCGCCAAACCCCTAACCCCGGGCAGTGCAGCAGCGCACTCACGTGCTGCAGGGATTACCGAGGGGAAGGGCGGTGGTGTACGATACTTCCTCGCACGGATATATGAGGGAGGGCAAGGCGCGAGAGCCTGCCCACCTTGGCAGTCTGCCTGGGAATCTTCTCTCTAGTTCTTTCTAGCTGCACAGCGCAGTCCGGTGGCTAATACCTATAGCTTTGGTACCTTAGTATCGAAGGTGATTTCGCCAGCACCTAACCTAATTTTAGTCACTGTTCAGATACGATTATGAATAATTGGAAGCTATATTCTCCCACGCGAGAACGACGAAAACCGGCAGCTGACAGATGAGGGGTGCTTGGCAAGCAAAGAAGTGAATTCGTCAAAGCAGGGTAACAAAAATGTCTCTTACTGATTCCTACCCGTCACACGCTTCGAAGGCTGCTTCACACTTGCTGGAAATAAATATCTGAAATATGGTTATCGTCACACAACCACCCAACCAGCGAAAAAAGCATTGCCCCATTCTTAGATGCCTTACGTCGGATATAAGCACCCCATCAGAGAGGGTAAGAGGTCAAAAGAAGTTTTGATCAGGACAAGGCGGAAAGGGAGAATATGGGATATGAAAGTTGGGGGGAGAGCCGGGAGTGAGGTATTGGGACTGGGGGTGAGGGAGGGGCAGCTGGTTGGCCGCGGTGGGAAGCGCGGAGAGGGGAGTTACTGGAGACCCGGAGAAGGGGTGAGGGGGTTGAGGAGGAGGGAGAGGAGGGGGACTGCTGGTCGATCCATAAGGTATCTAGACGCGTAAATGCCATTCTCCGCCCAAATTCGACGATCTTGTACCCTCTCTTCCCAACTGCTCTATGAATAGGCGAGCGGGCGATAGCATCACTGAAAGCGCTATTTCCCAATGAATAAATAGGGAAGGTAGGAAGATATAGCAGGATTGAAGGTTCGAGATTGGGTGAGGGATGTATGTGCCGTATGTGGAATTTTTATACATGGCATATGGCTAGAGCAGGTGTCTTCCCACCGTAGGGGACGCGAAACAGAAAAAAGTATTATATCATAAAAAAACAAAAAGTGCCTCACTAACCTACCTCGCTACTCCCTAGTGAGGGAACCAGATAAGTAACAAAAAAAGAAGAAATGACCAACTACACTCCGACCCAAATTGTAGCTTCTACTCGAATAAGACAAATAGTACCGGTAGCTGTTGTGATTAACCCTGACTGGTATTGCACTATCCCCTGTGAAACCGTTTGAAAAAGTGCCGGGAGAAGATTGGAGAGTGCCAAGGGCTCCGTCGGCAGATATCTATTATATCATCGTGCCGTGACACCGTCGGTACATGTGGAACTAGAATACTCTGATAAGGGCAGCAATTGAATATCTTGTCCTGGACATGGTGTGGCTAAAAGCCGCAACCCTTTAGAGGAAATCGAACTGCCGAAAGAGAAGAAATTCTGAATTTCGGCGCTCATTATGCGAAATACTATTACTTCTTGGAGCAATTCCTCTCCCAGTCAGGCCTTCTGGACCCTGCCAGGGTATCCTTGTTTCCCCCGGATCACCGGTACAGTATCCCAGAGGGTCGCGAGATTCTCGAGTTGCGAAAGTCGTAGCATAAAAACGGGTACATGCCTCCACTTAAATCAAAGCTTAGCCCAAAAGCGAAACTTCAATCCAAAGAGCAAACAAGAAGGGGGTATCAAAGAAAATTTAAAAGCAGGGTTGACCATGGGAAAATCCATGCCAAGTGGCCGAGAGCGCCGCCACTCTCGCAACTCGAGAATCTCGCGACCCTCTGGGATACTGTATACGGTACCTGGGGAGTTGTTTTGGTACTCTAGTACAAGACAAGGGTAGTACACTAGCAAATAGGACCTTTCCTCTAACCTGAATGTTACTTCTGGTTACTTACACAACATATAAAGCCCCCCCCATGAGTAATTTATAGGCCATAGGGGTTACGTAGGAGTCTGCTTGGATTTATGTTCGGCGATTTACTCATGGTGCGAACAGGGGCCACGAACTCAACATTTGGTCACCTCCTCTGGTCATACTCGGTCTTCCCGAAGGTTTCGCACTTTTCGACCCGCTTACTCTACGGGGGGGTTTCGGCTATAGTGCCGGGCCAAGATCCGACACTCCCCCGCCCAAAATACGTACAAGGGTAGGAACTATTAACTGGGACAGATGGGGATACATTTGGTTGCTTAACCTTAAATAACTGTTCCATAACTTCTCGCTGGACCTTATACCAATACAAAATGGTGCGCCTCGGGGCAGATTCATGTATCCTAGTAGGTAAAAACAGGTGCGTATGATACAGGAAAATAACATCTTGGCATAAACCCATATCTATGATCGTTTTTCCAGTATTCTGTTCTTACCCATCTCACCCGATACTCACTTGATCAAAAAACAGAGTTCGTAGAATCAAAGAGCTTAAGGGGCTGTTTAGCATGACTGCAACCCGTGGTCTAAAACCAACCAACCATAGCCCTTTAAATTGCTTATATACTCGCCAATTCATAAAGTATCCGGATATAGAGAAAACCACCTAGCACCAAGAGAGTTTTATTATCCGGTATAGTCAACACAGTTTATGGCTACCAGGTGCTTTCTTTGAGGGCAAGGAAATTCCCAAATACGGTATAGCCGTCCGGCCCGGCTCTAAGTGACTTTCTTTATATTCGGATATCATACTTTATGAATTGGCGAGTAATCCAATTCCAATGGCCGTGACTAGTGGATTTTCGAGTTATGGTTGGGAAACCATGGTTTGCTGTCACGCCAAACAGACCCTAAGTTTAAGCAACTATGCTGCCCCACTGTGACCAGTACGGGGCACAGGGGCACGACCACAGTTGAGCCTTGCTCCGCTATTACTCTCGCCTTATATCTATTGCTCCAAACGTGGGGATTCTTTTCCCCCCTCAAAATAAAATCCCCCCCTCTACATAAGCTCTCAAAATCCTTCGGATTACCGATTCTCCCGAAACCCCGGTTTAATCTTCAAATGAGCGTCATATTCAATCTGTTCGTTTGCCCTGGGCTCAACGTCCTCTGCTGCCTCAGACCTACCCGTAGAGCAGAGGAACCCAAGATCATCTCTTCGCCCGCAAATACTACGCTTGAGCCTCTAGAAAGGCCCATCATGCAATTGGCATCAGACCTGCCTCGGTCGGTCACAGCAGCTCAGATTCCTGGCGAACTTCCCGCCATAGCCGACCCTGTACCGGCTCAGCACTCCCAGAAAAAACAATCCAGTGCTAGGTATGTTCGGCCCATGTTACCCTTGCGAGAAAAAGTCATGATTTGAAGCGGTCCACGGACAAAGTTCTTTGGCTCAGTGACTAAGCGCAGATGAAATGGATGGAGAAGGGCGGGTGCCATCAGCACAAACTTGAGCAGTGGGTAGGAGGATACCTGGGTGCTACCAGCCTTGCCGTTATCTATGATATTAAAATTATTTTGGATGTCCGGAGTAGAGGAGAGTCTATTTTCTAAAAATCAAATGTTTTTCTTTCTTTTGATGAAACTCCAGCTAGCTTGGAGGCCCCGTTAGGCGCCAGAAACTGCTCTGTGATACCATGTTTTTTGAGTCATCTATGATCCGAACGATGTATAACTCGAGTGGTTGGAAACGAAACGAGGATGGCAGTAAGCGGTAGGCGGAACGGAGCGTTTACGCGACCGCTAATTGGGTACGGAAAGTGCCAGGAGTAGCTTAGTCGAGAGCAAAAGAGAAAAGGAAGATGAAATAAGAGTTACGGTAAGGCCAGTGAAATTAATTTGGTTTACCAGAGGATAAAAAACTGATATGTGGGTAATTTAGGAGAGAAGAAAGAGGCAAGAGACCAACTACCAATGACAACCAAAACAGCTCCATGACTAAGCAACCACAGCCAGCGTGCCACCCCTGATATCTTGCACTCCTCATGTTGCAGAGTGCTGAGTTGGCCACTTGATCTTCACTTCAGATTTGCCAACGATTTTGATGGGCAATTGAGGGCTTCTCTTTTCTTCTTTGGCTAAGGATTTGAGGAGGGTTAAGGCTTTCCTTTGAACATTCTTCTCACCTCCTGTGTCGAGGAGTCCTCGGAATCATCTGGAATCGAAGATCACGTGCCCAACTCAGCCTCGGCGGAATGAGAAGTGGGGTATAGTTCGAGTGATGTATTATGAATCGCCAGAGCCATGCAGCCATTCAACGTTCCGGGGAAATAATATGCTGAACAATTTTGTCCCTTGTTTTCTTTTGCCTACATAGCAGGTGGTCAAAATCGGTGCCAATAACCATAGCACCATGAAGTAGAGCGCGAATGCCTAGGAATACAAAAACATTTAAAAGTGCAATCATAGTTTCCCTAGAGCATAGATAGCAGCGCTTCATAAATTAGTTCCCTTAGGAAAGCATTAGTAAACTTACCAAGCTCACCCAGAGTTGTTGGAAGTCGCAAAGGGTGTAAAATGCACCCCCCAAATAAGGGAGGAGAATCGCCTCGAGTTTGGAACTTATTAAATAGTGGGTTGGACCAACCCATTGCCAATTGGGCAAGCGGAGGGAATAGCACTTGGGGAACGGGGGTGATGCCTCAGATGAGGGCGGGGAAAGGTATACCCGGTTGCTGGGGCAGTGCGGGGTCATAGCTCATAGACTCCGGGTCCGTGTACCCCCCCATTCATATACAACCTCCGAACTCGCCTATTCTCAAGGTCACCATCCTTTCTACACCTCGCATCCTCTACTTTCCTACACCTTCCGTTTTTTATTTCCCACCCACCACCCCGACCGGACCCCTAGGCGCCCTCATTGCCATCTAAGGGATACACTAGCTGTAACGACCTCCCATGGCAAGGGCAGCGGCAAACTCCCCAGAGCCTCCGACAGTGGAACAAATAGACCTACAACCAACCGGAGGAGATAGTCATGTGTTTTTCCTTTGGCGTTGGTTTATTTCATTTCGTATCTTCATTTCCTTTCTTATTTGGATATCTGCAATATACTTGTTCAGGCCTTGGAAAATTGGCCTAACAGTGAAAAAAAATCGGTCATTTTGCGCGCCCTCTATTCCTCTATACATACCTTTCCCCCCCTCGCTAATCCTAAGCCCACACTTCCAGCAATAAAATCCTGGGGGGATTTGTAATTGACGGATAGAAAATCCAAATAAAAAGAGAGCCCCCCGCACAGTAGAATGTGCGTCACAGTAATAATATTATTTTTCAGAAAGAGTTCATCATTCGGGCCTCCCCCGTCAACCTCTATACTGCCCTCCTCTATGTTATAAAATCTGAAAAGAAGCCTTAAAACCGTTGTCTTGCCGCCACCACTCTCACCGACAAATGCAGTAGTAGTTCCTGGCTTAGCCACAAAATCAAGTCCCCGTAGGGCCGGCTTCCGAGAATCATAAGAGAAGTGCACATCCTTGATGGCAATTTCACCCCCGCATTTAGTAAGCTTCTCAGCGTGTGGCGCATCAACAACGGTAGGCTGCTCCTTGAACTGCAAATTAAGAAATATTTGGTTCAGTATAAGTCTGTGAACCTGGAAAAAAGATTTCTCACCAATTCCAGCATACGCTCAGAATTGATCATGGAATTCTGAATACTTCGATAGAATGTCCCAAAGAAGTTCAAGGGGCCCTAGGACATTCAATCAGCACACCGATCGTTATGATAGAAGTTCTGTGAGTGGTGATACTAACCTGCAACTGCGCAAGATGCGCTAGCAAGGAGACGAAGCTTCCAACTGATGTTTCACCGTTCGAAACTTTCCATGCACTCAAGAAACAAGCCACAACAAGCCCGATGGTGAAAACCAGGTTTTGAGTGACATTCATAATGTTCAAACTAAAGAGAACCTTGTACTCAGCCCCCTAATAGGCTCTGACAGCATCTCCGTGCCTGCCAAATTCGTAGCCCTCAGCATTAAAGTACTTGACCGTTTCATATGCAACCATGGAATCGTTTTTAACTGCGTCCTCGTCACGGGACCTGTTGACCATCTCTCTACGAATATCCGCCCGCCATTGGGCCATCCTCACTGTGATGTACAAATAACACAGGGTGACAATAGCCACGATAAGTGCATAATACTTAAGCACCGCAGAGTCACAAAGTGTTGCTATTTAACGCATGAGAAGGGACGAAACTCACGCATCAAAAAAGACAGGGAAGTATACAATCGCAACTACCAAATCATACAACATGGGAACGACTTGGAATGTAACTTGTTCAAGGAAAGTATTGATGGCACTCAAAACCTCACCGGTCTTCTTGCCAAGATGAAAGTCGAGTGATAGAGAATGAACGTGTTCAAAAGCTGAGGTTGATAAGGCTTGGTAGGAATACTGGCCAATCGGTATCCACAACATGCTACGGGTTGCGCCAAGAACACCCATGTTGCCTTGAAGGAACCTGTAGACAATATATAGAAGTATTTGGACATATAGGAGACGTGCTGCAGTTTTTACAGGTCAGTCTTTCGGAAGCACAAAGGATGACATGAAATTATAAAGGCAAGGATAGTATTACGCAATCCCCCGTCCGACCCGCCGAGGATATTCGCAATCCTCCCAAGTTGCACCGGCACCATCACGTCTATACCACGTTGGAGCACCATGAGTATGAAACAAATTACCATAAGGAACTGCAACCTTCTATCCTTACTTGGCCAGAGGTATGGGAAAAATATAGTGTAACCCTAGACATATTCCCACCAGCTTTGCTTCCCAACAACAGCCCTTCAGCCCCATCCAGCAGGGGCATGAGTTCATGGCTCTAAGACACCATGCTTTCTATGTGCGGGAACAGAACCATAGTCTGGCACATCGTCAATAGTAGATGAGGAAGAGGAGGCCAAAAGTTAATTGCTCTCCTCCGAATCACTATCGTCGGATTCCTGCTTCGAGAGTACGATGAGGCAAGTGTACAGCCCGACCAATAACACGAGGAAGACAATCCGAAGAAGATCGATAGATAAGTCTACAATATCCCAATTGTGCAGTGAAAAGCGCTTTTTAGTAGCTCCGACACTTTCACCACTCCTACTAGTCAACGAACCATGCTTCTCTCCATAAGTGAAGATGCTCGCTACCAAGAGAATAGCCTCGCCAACTAAACCAAACAACTATGAGGCGAGGTGGGGAAAGGTGGGGTAAAGGCTGTTGTCAAGCTGCGAGATGAGGATGATTGCATATATGAAGAGCAGCGAGATAGTGCAGACCTAGATGAGAGCCAGGTATGTCAGTGACCAATGACCAAAGTGCACATCCAAAAGATACGTTTCACTCACGACATAATCCTTCCCGCACCACCAGCCCTTCTTTGTCAAAGCATGCAAATGACGTTTGCTGAGTTTGCGACTAAAGTGAAAATTACGCCGACCAACAGCCAATTGAACGCGGCCTTTCTCAGCGGAGTTAGTTTATCATCAGCCACCTTCTTTCCTTTGGCTTTTGCACCCCCGGGAAACCGTTCTGCTATCCTTCCGCAAAAACCACTATTAGTTCGATCCGAGCTCTGGCGTTTTTTCTTTCTCTTCCCGCTCTCGTAGATACCAATAACAGGGGGCAGAGTAGGTTTCGAAGATTCAGAGAACATTGTACCTCGCGGGCATCAAATATCACTCGGTGCTCTGTTTGTCAAAAAAAAAAACCTTCCCTTGATGGCTGCCGCTAAGACAAAGTTTAGCAACCCGCGGCCCAAGGGACGTATAGTGGCTCATAGCGCATGTATTAGCGGGTGGATGGGGGTTTGCCGGCAATAGACTCCCCGTTATATGAATGAAAGCCCCGCAAATGTCTGCGGAAAACTATCTTCATAGATGGACAGTCTCCCGGATTTTCTTATCAATACCCATCACATGCCTACCTTAGTTAGCTAGTGAGGGTCCACAAAAGCTACTTCCGAATGGAGGTATCACTATCTTCTCACTCACAGGGTTGTTGTGGTTGTGGTGCACTCTTATCAGAAAAAACTGCGGCTCGCGATCTTACGGGGGTGGGCGAGAAGAAGTTTCATCATCTGCCAGAGAGAAGACAACCGCAATTGTATCAACATGATACAATCCGAAACCCCAAGAAACGAGAAGAGATCCGACTTCCAGGGAAGAGCCCAGGACAGCGAGGGGAAGGATATATGAGTACTAAAGTAGGGCGTGGGTAGCAGTCCCCAGGGGCTGCGAGGGTGCGGCGTTATCCATAGATATCATATCATACTACCCCCAAACCAAACCTCGCAATGGGCCGACCAGAGCCGCAAATTTTTACGCACAACCCAAGCCCGGCCCAAATGATGTCCGGCCAACCCAGTCCAACCCAACCCAACCCAAACAGCGGCCAGGCTACCCAAGGAGCCTAAAGTTTTCAAAAAAGAAGTTATTGGTCCAAATGGGTTTGGGGAAGTGAATTGTTTTCAATCTCCATACTTGAAAGAAAGAAAAGGTATTCACAGTGGGCTGATTCTAGGAATAAGACCAGAACTCTGGGGTGATGAGATATGATTCACATCCTCATCATCAAAGCTGTCGCAATGTCGTCGCGAGGAACGGGACCGGGAACTTCTAGGGGAGCTGAGAGGGGAGGGAGCGGAAAAAGGGTTCACTGACATCGTCTCGAATGTCCCTCGTAATGGAAGGGTGATGTACTAAAGAGCGTGGCAGCCTGCAATATCACCTAATTCCGGAAGAGAATAACAAGACACTACCTTTGCAGAATCAAAAATCATACACATAAGGAAAAGATGTAAGCAAAAAGATGACGCTCAAAATTCCCCAACACTAGACCCACTCTGGAATGGTGCTAGTCCCGGGTTTTCACAATGATTTTGTTTAAAATCAGGAGAGAAACGAGTGATATCATGTGACCTGATAAAGAAAAATGACAAGATTTTCTTGGGCTTTTTCTAGTAGCTTAGGCTTGCCCCAAATACTGGACGAATAAGTGGAATATGTACAGTGCTAACCATTAATAAGGATCTCTCATAGGCCCTTATCGCTATATACTCGGGTAGGGACAAAAAAATCGGAACGCTTCCAGTAGCAAAACAAGGATCAAGGGGATGATCGAAGTGACCCGTGGCGATGGGTGAACAGCGATCAGTTTGAAAGACACCTTAAGACTGCAGCTACACCAAGAATGTTGCACCTGGCAGTTGGTCGTGATTCTGGCTGTTGGTTCAGAACTGTCCTAGGGGGGGGGTAAACCTAAACCCTTAAGCTTCACCAGCAACCCAGGACTCTTAATAATACCAAAGGTTTATAGTAATTCTTGAACTGTCAAGTTCACGGAATAGTAAAGCATTTCTTTAAAACACCATCCGGCTTTCTGATGTCTGCCGAGCCCCCATTCGTTCCAGCTGTCTTTACTCACTACTTCCCTCCCTGAAGAATCTTGCCGATCCCCTGTTCCGATTTTTTCGTCCCTACCCGAGTATATCCTAGCCAAGTCCCATAGAGCCATAAATTCAACCATAAATGCGCCGGGACGGCGCCAGTGGTAATTAAGAGTGATTGTTAACATAGTTACAGAATCTAACGGGACAACCTCGCGCAATCAAATTTAGCTATGATCACCTACTAGGATTCTCCTATGGTTTCAAACAGATCAAAGGATTTATGCATTATTCGGCAGGCTAAAAAAAAGTTCTGCTTCACTTACTATTATGGCATGCTTTATGGGATGTTTTTCGTTGTCAAAGGGCATCCAAATTGAGCTCCGTTGAGCTTGCAGCAAAAATTGTGATTTTTTCCCCCTCCACTGCAATAGAATAAAGAGGCGAGACCAAATACATTTCTGACATGTACTGTATGAGTGTGTTTGTTGGGAGAGAAAAGGATTTCCGGAAATTTGTATCATACTCGGGTAGGGACGAAAAAATCTGAAAAAAAGATCAGCAAGATGATCCGGGGAGTGAAGTAGAGAGAGAAGCAACTTCGGAAAAAAGTCGGGCTTGGAAGACATCTGAAAACCAGATGGTGATCTGGGGGAAGAAGTACCGGTACTTCGCTATTCCGTAGTCTAAACTTGAATATTTCCTGTGAAGTCAGCGGGGATCCTGTCACTTTATGCAACAACCTGGGTTTAAGATGTTTCATAACCTGATCGCTTTCCACCCGCGGCCACATCGATCATCCCCCTCTTCCCTGTTTTGCCACCAGAAGTTTTCCGATTTTTTCGTCCCTTCCCGAACACTTGTATGAATAATAATATCATACCATAATATTGACATCATACGAAGAAAATATAGGGTTAGTTAGTTGGGTGAGAGTTGAGAGAAACATCACGGGCCAGATTTATGCCAGGTACTTGTATCATAGAAAATATTGACCAATGGGGTAGGGTTCTACAGGGGGGGCCCTCTAGAACACGGATTTTTCTAGAAAAATTCCCCGTATTTTTTTCTCGGAACACATCCCATTTCCAGCTCCCATTGCAATATTTCTTCTACGATATAAATTGTGTCCACTGAACAGGGCCTCAATAAAAAGCTGTTAGAGTGTTAGAAGAGAATGCTAGTGCAGACCCCATAAAGCCTATCCGGCTATGATATCATTCTCGAGCACCCATGCCTACACTAGGCATAGGCCATCCCCAGCAAGTTAAGCTTAGCCTTTAGCCTAACATATGACACCTGCCCAGCCCGCATATCAACATATCAAGCAATAAAGGCCAACTCGAAAGCGCACAGAGAACGGCCAACTAGGCGCTGTACCTTTAACAGTAACACTACCAATATCGAAGTAGGAAACCCAAAAACCAGAGCGAAAAGCAAGCCCAAATTCACTCAATAGTACCGGCAGAACCGGAGCACACCGAGAGGGCATGCCAGTGCTAAAAGCCCCTGCAAAAAAAAAAAATACCATTTCCCGGTTATCCCCTCAATCCACTACCGGTAGGGCGGCTCATAAACTCACAGACCACAACCTCAACTAGTTTCAGTAGGTAGCTGTGTTCAGGCCGGGTGTTCGGGTACTGTACTTGTGGTGGATTTCCTACACATCGCGTGGGGGGTGCTTCCCAGATATACTGCCGGATAGGCAGGTTGAGTTGGCTTGCCTCGGGATCATGGGGCCGCCAGGTGCGCATATGCCCGGACGAGTGGGCGCCCCCATACACAGTATGATATGAATTTAATCGAATCAAAACACAAGGAATGTGCAAGGCCGGGTAACCGTGGACTTCCCAGTTGACAACGAAAGTGGCTGCCGCAAGGATATTATAATACAAGTATGAAACAAACAAATATGCCAGTAGATAATTCTAATGATAGTTATATAAATAAATAATAAAGCGGAATTCCGGGCCTCCCCTCCTCCTAGAAATTTTGGCCTCTTTTCTCTTTCCCTTCCACCCCCCCCCCCCCCGTTGGGCCAGGGACGGAAGCAGACGGAAGCAGACGGTTACCCAGCCTTGCGTCTCAGCTGCGTGTTGGTTGCGGTTGCGCTGTTGTGCTCGAGACGACCAGTTGCACGGGAGCACGCACGCTTGGCCCGCCGCAGGCCGCATGTTGGATATGTGAAGAGACACGGCCACACCACCCAGGTCATGTCATTGGGGGTTAGACTAGGGCCGATCTACGTTTGGGTTGTGCGGGATCGGGCTTGGCATGTATGTTTCCTATCATACGAGTACATTCGTAGCTTCCTCTCTTGAACGAACCAGACAACAACGAACAACACTCCCTCCCTACTCACACACAACGCCGCAAACTACCCACTCATGCTACAACTCGACCCTGCCCAACCACCTTCCCCACACATATAATGATCTTCCCTCCATTTAAATACCCGACCACGACCATACCAGAAACAGGTGTATTGGCAGTCCCATCCCCCCCCCCCCCCAACTTCCCACCGCCGCATACTCGTACTTTCCGTCCGCCAAATCCTAGTATGATCCAGAGACTGAGCAAATCCACAATCACGAGTTTTCCACACGCTCCTCCTCCTCCGCACAGCATGGGGCTCCAGACACTATCATCGTGGAAGATCTCCAGTCATGGCAATAGTTATCCTCACGAACAGAAACTCCAGCCCAACAGCGCGCTGTTGGCCGAATCATCCAGTATCACTCACTCATTATTTCGCGGCAGGCGGGATTTATTTAGTGTTTATTCCCCCCCCCCCGCACAGACTAGTCTCTTTTCGTAACTAGTTCCTTTCCACTAATTAACCCCCACCCCCACCCTCACCGCCATGCTACACATGACTTCTCTCCCCACCGCACCGCTCTCAATTCCTCGGGCGCACCCTTATCTCCCAACTACAGTATGGCGTGCCACTTTCTTATCGTCTGTCGTCATTCGTTTTTTTGTTTTTCCCCCCTCTCCCGACCGGGGATAAACCTACTTTTACGTTTGTAGGAAGCGGATAACCAAGCCCCCCCTTGTCTTTCCCCCCAGCCACACACAACTATTACGCATAAGCCCAAAGCTGGTCGGTGGGCAACCCCGCGCCCGGCCTTAGTCCCGACATCTTGAACCCGCTTCATCACAGCCTGAATTTGGCAGTTCAGGGCCGCTGAATGGCAATGTTGTTCGCTCTTCTCTACTGTGGTCCCTTTGAATTACTTCTACCATTGGTACTCGCTTCCTCTCGGGTTCTTCCCCCCCATATTTTCATTATGTTCATTACCTTCTGCGCCGGTAATCCTCCGCATCGGCTCCAAATCTCGACAGGACCGCACTCTATTAGGAGTGTGTAGTAGTAAACAAACCTCGCCTTCGAAACCAAAAACAAAATGAAAAAATAGTACGCTACTAGGGCTAGCACTACGCGGTTCGCACATCATATGATGCACAGGTGCTGGGAGGCCGCACTGTACAGGGTAGGATGAAAAAGTCTTGCCCACATATCTCGCGCATGTCAAACTTAAGCGGAAGTACCGGAAACTTCGGGGTAAGCGCAAGTACTACAGCACTGGTGTAGGAAAGCTAAGGAGAGCACCATATCCCATGTTTGATGAAGATGAAAATCCAAACTTGCACACAATCTCATATCACAGCAATAAAGCCGACTGGTACTGTACAGCACGCTCCACACACTATATCTCTCCAAAATCCCCTCGTACAGGGATAATTCCTCTGCCCAAAGTCCAGCCATGCACAGTACAATATTTGCAGAATATCTCTCTCCCCCGACTACCCCAGACATACACCAAAACGAATATCCCCTTCTAAGCCAACTGATCCTTCAAACATGAACATCGCCAAGAATGATGACCCTCGAGTGACCTTCCATGACCACGAGTTTCCTCTCCTGTATCTCTCCTAAGAACGCGCTGCAGGCTGCAGGCTGCAGGCTGCAGGCTGCCGAGTCGGGCCCATTTCGCCAAGTCATGCAGTAGTATCCACCCGTCCTCAACACGCATATGGCCATGCGGCTTCCTTCCGGTAGCTCATCCGGCATGCACGCTAATCAAGGACAAGAAATGAAAAAGAAAGGAAGAGAGGAAAGAAAAAACGACATATGCCCTGCCCACGTAATGGAAGAAAAGAGGAGAAAAAAGTAGCCTCCCTAGTAGAAAAAGGAAGAGAAAAAACAAAGCAAAGAAACCCAAGCAAATATAATGTCAAGACTCCGCCCAAGATACCGGTCCCTTCGCGCCACTGTGCTCCCCTCAACCCTACTATCTCTTTGAAAATATACAGTAGAAGAGGAAAAAATGACAAAACACACAAGCAAGGGAGGAGGTAGTGGAATGGCGAGAGAATTTGGCAGACTGCTTAGCAGATTACACAACCACTCCGGCCCCTCCTCCTCCCGATGAATTGATCCCCATCATCCCACAAAGCTTGCCTCCTCCTTCTACGCCTCCCGAGGGTGGTATCTTCGCTCAACATCATGTGCTCAGCCCATTTAGACTCGAGCCTGTTTGCGCTGTCTCGGTCACCCCTAAGAACTCTCTTCATGTGTTCGTCGACCGTCTGCTGCCACCCATAGAAGCACTTCAATTGAATCAATTCCGGTTTAAAGGTGCTGGGTGTGGAATCGGCATTGCGGGCGAGGATGTCACGGACACCAGGCCAGGTTATGCCCGCACAATCATAGACCACGAGCCTAAGGGCAACCCGAGGGGAGCAAGACCCCGGAACTGGTGGAGAATTGGGGGGCGAGAGGCGATGTCGAACGGCATGCGCTGCCTCGCCCAACACCTGATCTGACACCCGAGCTGTTATCCCAAAATTAGCCTCCAACCCTCCATAAAGATCGTTTGGGGAGTCACTATTATCCATTTCCAGATTCCTCAACCCGGGGCATTTACGGATGATCTCTGTCATCCCCTGGTCACCCATATTCTCGCAGTAGCTGCATTGCACATGCTCTAGTTTCTTTGCCGCTGGGCCCCGGGCCAAAGCCAACAGAGTTGTGTCGGTTAATTCCGAGCACTCCTCCAAGTCTAAATGTGTCAACTTTCCCAAGGTAGGAAGGAGTGTAGTTAATCCTGAATCGGTCAAGGACACACAACCTCCTAATTGCAATGCTTCCAAGTTGGGTGCATTACCAGCCAGGCTCCGCAACGCCTGGTCCGTTAGGTTGGAACATCTGCTAAGATCCAGGTCCACAAGCTTTCTTGGTGGGGCCTTCGGTTTGTTCGTGAAGGGATCCACTTCGGGGTCTACTCCCTCCACCATGATTGCAATTGCCGCATCATCAATACTCTCGCACGCGCCAAGGTGAAGAACTTCGAGCTTATTGGATTTGAAGATGGCCTGCATTGGGCCAGGTTCGTTGAACCTAGTGACCTCGCAGGCTCTCAACTCTCGCAAGTTCTTACACTCCTCAATAATTTTCTTGACACCCCTTGCGTCCATGCCAGAACACCACGACACATTTAGGCTCTCTAATAATAGGCAAGACTTTGAAATAAGTCTGCAAGTACGATTGCCAGCTGTTTTGAGTCCAGAAATATTGAGCTGAGCCAGCCGAGGGTTGCGCGAGATGATAAAGTGAATGGTTGTTTGCTCAAATTTACAACCTTCTAGAGATGCCGTGAGAAGGTTCCTACATGCATTGGCTACCGCCTCCAGCCTCCAGTCGTTCTGCAATTGGACGCACCCTCTACTCCCGAGTGAGCGCCATACAAGCATGCGGTTGGGGGCAACGGCTAAGCGGAACTTACCGAAGGTTCAGGTTCCTCACGAAAGGGCCTGCAGTTTTAATGATCCTCGAAAGCTGATCCACAGGGATCTTGTTGTAATATCCTGTAGCATCCAAGTTACTCCATAGTTGCCCGTCGAAGCATAACAAATGCCACTTCTTGCTGACCTGTAGTACCGACCCCATAATTTACTCAGTCACTTAAATTTCCCAGTTTTAAAAATAATGAAAAATCCAGATGGCAGACAAAGTAAACATCATAAACAAGACTATGGACACTAACCGCTGAGCAGCGCACAAGCTCCTTAGGTCCCAAATAGCTGAGTATCTGAACCTGTACCTCCCCGGGGAGGCGACCCCACATATCGGTAAGTACCGGTTTCCTCCTTACCGAATTAGGAATCCCAACGCTCATGTTCTCGCCTTGGTGCGTCTCCGCAACCCGAAATCCGAGCGGGTGTTCTGCTGCGGGGGTCGTGGGGCGTGTTAGGTAGAGAGAGATACACGAGACGGAATGCTTCTTTGAATACTGGTCTTTAACCGATGACGGTGGTTCCGAATTGAGCTTTGAAAGCTGCGGGGAAGATGGATTGCGGGTGATGCGAGCGAAGAATCTCTGGCAACGAGAAGTGCGCGGTGCTTTAGTAAGACGAGTGCCCACAGCTTGGTCATTCACCAGGACCATTTTTTTAAATGGTAGAAGGGGTGGGAACAGAGTTATAACTAAGCGGGGAATATGGATGAAAAGGGTGAAGAAAACCAGATAATAATCCGGAGAGGTAGAGCTACCCTAAGGCTTTCCCGAAACCTAGGGCGATGTCAACATCAGTTGTCCAGGTAGCTGGAAATCCGTCGAACCTTTGGGAAAAACTTGGAGAAGGTTTCGGGAAGGACTTTGTCGGGATATCTCAACCAAGGCCTGAAAATGACCAACAAACCACAAATGGTGATCTCACTAGAGGGAAAAAAGTGGCCGGGAGGAAGCCGTCTCTGTTTGTGGGCTCCAGAATTTATGCAACAAGGTGCGACAAAGTTGTTGGGATGCGACTTAAACCGAGGGGCAAAATCCACTGGAAGGTGCAAAAGGGCCTATTGACAAAGACACCAAGCAAATAGAGGGAGAGGTCTTTAGGAGGGCGGGGCGAGAGAGGAGATGTGGTGGTTAGGGGAAGATTAAAGGGGAGGAAAGAGGAGGAGCCGGATCTCTCAAGGGGATGGTTTTGTTAGTAGGGCATATGATGGGTCCAAACAAAAGGCATGCAAGTCAGCAGAGCACCGCGTGGTGAATGGAGAGAAAATATGTTTGAGATTTTTGGCAGTTGCGGGGGTCCTAGCCAGCCACAAAAAACAAAAAAACAAATTTGTGGTTAGGCCGTGGTGGTGTTGGATTTCTGTGAGCTCGGGTGGTGTTAGTGGTTGGGTTGGTGTTTATGGTGGGGTACAAGGGGGAACGGACTGGTGCTGTGCCCGTGCATCCAAGTCCCACACAGACTTTGAGATGGGGTTCCCGTTTCTCATGCACCACCGTCTTGCGTGTTATCTGGGCATTTTGATTAGGATAATCGAGTAAAGCATATAGAACATTTATTTTTTCTTCCATCATAACTACTCGTACAAGTACTGCACTCGAGTACACTTTCCCCTCATTTCTCACACACTACTCGTACTCGAGTACTCCTGAATTTGGACTGCACTGATGGAAGAGTGAGGGGTTATATATGCCGCTACAAGTACCCGGGCTACCGTAGATTTCTCGAGTTCTATTATAAGTTTGGCATTCCCCTCGCATCAAGATTCCCAGTCTAGCCCAAAGGAGAGCTTATGGTCTGGTGAGCAGCGGGGTGGGAAGGAACAACGACCTTCGGTGACCGGGACAATGCAGGGTCTGATTAGGGCGCCAAACCATGATGAGCAGCAGACAACTCGGAGCCTGAGTAAGACCAGAGAGCGCCGTACCCGTACTGTACTCGAGTACTCATATCATACAAGTGAGGACGGAACGGATGGACAAGGACAAGGAGGAAGGATGATCAAAATACCTGTATAACATAATATGAGTGATGGAATGAGGAAGGAGTGACTTGTGAGAAAAAATGTCGTGACTCACCCCTTTTTTATTTGGTGAAGGGCGGAACTTATGTGACCCAAAATCTGCTCTTAGGGTGACTTACCAAAGAGTCCCAGTATGATACCGGTATAGTAGGAAATAAACGGGGCCTCTTTATTCCTTTTGGTGATCCGATTTGGCGGGCCCAGAAAAAGCGAGGACACCACCACCACCATCATCATCATCATGGGGATCATCATCACTTTTGTGCCCTTCTTTCCTCGTGAGCCTCAACCCTGTCAGCTGCAATGCTGCATATTCGTCTGAAGGCACCTGGCACGCGCACCCAAGGCACACTCATCAAAGAAAATAATAATAATAATAATAATAATAATAATAATAATAATAATAATAATAATAATAATAACGATAATAATAATAATCATAATAATAATCTCTGGAGTCTCGTCCCTTTCTTCATTTTTTTAGGCTGGGATTTGCCTACGGTGTTGAACCGAGATTATGATGTTTTGAATATTGTGAGTGCTCGCACAGACGGCCCTTTGACCCAGCCTTTGAAATGTGAATATCTCCAGGAATGGGATTACGAGAGCCCCTTGTCAACGGTGCGGGCAAAAAACTAAACCCTAACCCTTGATTGGTCTTGCCCATCACAATCAGTTTCTCGGCATCTCTGCTCCCTTGACCCCCCACCGCCACCACCCCTTCCCCTCCAACGAAATGTATCGAAAACGATGAAACCTTTCCGCTCCTCCCCCGTGCCCGCTGTCGATAAGCCGACTATTGCGCTCATCCGCCGTGTTCTCTGCTATCACGCCCCTCCGTCTACCCCCCTCGAACAACTCCTACCAGCCTTGACCTCTTCCCCGGAGGTTGATTTGGAGCTTTACGCCTTTCTTGCTATCATTTTTAGGGACTTTATCTACTCCTGGTATTCTAAAATCACGGCCGACAATGCCTTTGCCGATGAAATCATTGCTGTGGTGGCCCATTGTTCGAGGGCTATCGAAGAGCGAGTCCGAAAGGTATTGTGAATTAATCATTTACCCCTCCAATGCTATAAGCTGACGCGGAAGGGAGGACCTGAAAGGTTGACCTGGAAGCCTTTTTACTAGACGAAATCCCTTCCTTCATAGAAAATCATATCAAAGGTGATCCCCACCTCGATTCCCCTCTGCCCGCGACACCCCTCTAACACACGGCAGATTACCGTTTGGCTCTCTCACGTCATAGCACACCAATATCCCCGCACCTTACCGTCCGCGAGATATTCCACAATTTTCAGCCTCACCCCGCCCTTTCAGCCTCACCAGACAGCGAAAGGCTTTACCTGAAACTCGTCTCCTCGGGAATCTTGGCGGTCCTTTTGCCCACCGAGGACCTAGAATCTGATTGTGAGAGGTCACTAGTGAGAGAGGTCTTATCCGGAATGGTATTATGGAATGTGGTGGACAATCTCAGCGAGCCTCATATTATTCATGAGATGATTACAAACATCCTGGAACTTTTGCGCGCTCCGATGAGCCCTCCCAGTGCTCCAGAACCACCACCGGAAAATGAGAGGAAGCCATTGATAACACATACGCGGAGAAAGAGGAGCTATAGTGAAAAGATGCCACCCGTACCACCTCAACATGAACCTAATGGCTCAGTAAAAGAAAGATTCTACATCTCAGGAACACCCACCCCGCCAGCAAACTATACGCTAATTCGCATACCCCTTGCCGTGGACAATCTTCTTACCATCACTTTCAAAGTGCTCTCCATACTACGCACTTATCTCTCCTCCTTCATTACCAACCTGCATTCACCTCCGCCCCCTCCACCCCGGCCCAAGAAGCCCCTACTCCGCATGTCTCTCTTTCGCCTAATACCTTCTTACCTACATCTCCCCACGCTCCAACCTTGGACACTCAGCAGCCTCCTCTTTTTCACCAAACCTTTCACATCCCGCTCAACCCGTCTTGGCCTCACCCTCGACAACCTCCTATCCTCTTCTTTCCACTCATACATCGAGTCACCCAGCTTATTTGTGCGGATTCTCCGTTCCGCCAGATCAGCATTGTTCCCTCCCTCGCCCGAGCTAGTCCGGACCCACCCAACACCAAAAGAAAAAGCGCATATGAAACGTACAGCAGAGGAGGCAATATGGGAAGCTATCCCTTCGACAATACGAAGGGTTTATTTCGGGACGGATGATAAGGAGGAGGGTTTGGCAGTAGTGGGCGAAATGCTACTAAAGGTGGTGCAGGATAAGGAGATTAATAAGCATTTATTGTATAACCTGTTGGATTTGATTGTTGGTAAGCTGATACCGGAGTTGACGGAAGATGGGCCTGCAGAGTTACGGCGGGGTAGGGTGGGCGTTGTAAATCGGTAGTGGTGCTTTTTTCCCTTTGTCAAATACGTGCGACCGCGGATACAGCGGTTGCCGAGGTGTATTATTATGATAGCAGATTATTCTAGCGCATAGAAGGGGTTGCTATTTGCTTGCTTGCCTGGGACGCTAAAGTTTTTTTTCATTTCCTCACAAGGCACTATCGTACATTCCGGCTCTAATCATATACTATCACTCGCGCTTTGGTTCCAGTAGGCTTCCAAAAGCCACCAGCCGCGGCAACGGCAACGGCTGACCTCGCAACTTTCACATTGCAATACAGCGCAATAGAATAAGAGTTTGCAAAACCAAGAATATATAGAGATACAAGAAGGGCTCTAGCCTCCTACCAGCGGGTAGGGCCACCTCCTCGCTCAAGACAATTAGCTACACGCCTCGGCATACTATCAATGAAACCATAAATTCTCTCTCACGGCAATACCTCCCATGCCTCTATGCTAGTCCAATCAACTCCTTCTCATTACGGGGTATTCTCCTCCTCCTCTCCTAGACTGCTTTCCTATAGTTGGGTTTGAATAAAAGCCAAACATTCTCGATTGGATTGAAATCAGGTGAGTAGGAAGGCCAGTCCACCCTTGCTACACCAAGGCGCTTACGGTATTTCTCCGTATAATTAGAAGTATGATAGCTGGCACTATCCTCTATAGTTTGAACGCTGGCTTCGGCTCCACCAGCTTTCTTATAGAGATGTAGAAGATGTGGAATGAGAATTTCATGGACATGCTACTGTGAATCGAGGTTGCGATAGTGTTTCTGCCAAGCGCCAAGCTTCTGGTGGCTTTTGGAAGCCTACTGGTTCCAGGTTCCGTTTCCTGGGTAAGGGTTCTTTCATTCTAATGAGTTTACTTATCATACGTGTCTGGCGTCTCCGCCATGCATGTTTCCTAGCTCCCTGACTTCTACCTTCAGGCTAGATACCCCGGCCCTAAGAGGAGCTACAGATGTTGTTTCGATGGATCTTAGGCAGTTGCTGCGCTGTGGGTCTGTTTCGATGAAGCTTCATAAGATTGATGCCAGCACGCCAGTTAAAACTTGCAGTCCGCCAGGAGGATTATGCTTGCTCGAGGAAATGGGAGTGGCTCTTATTCCTTGCTCGATTACTACACATTATCCACATAGGTACAGCATAATCTCAAAAAATTAAACCGTGTGCTGTGAAGTTGGGAATTACTTACTTTAAAAAAGGAACGAGAACCACCGCAAAAAAAAGAGCTGCCGAGGCCCCCCGAGAGGCATAAAAAACAATGAAAAAACACCATACCTTATCAGAGGAGGCAACTCCAACGACATAGCACACGATTCAGTTATTTGTGATAGTATAACAGTGTTGGGAAATGTAGAGCGCACTGCACAAGCCCCCGTCAATGGTGTTTATAGAAATCTACTAAGATGGTCTCTCAGTAGTACCTTAACTTTGAAGAAAGCCTGCCCTCTAGCTTAATGCTAAGGACACCAAACATCCACCGCCCCGGAATTCCGCATAAATAACCTCCTCCTCCCTCACCGCACTTGCCCTTTCAAAACCCTACTTCTGCTCCTCGTGGCGGCCTACCTACCGCCAATCTGGGGGTTAGGAAAGAGGATGTGATGCACTATAGAAAGGATGTCCATCTTGCGCAGTTGTATCTGGGAGGGAAATACTTATGTGATTTAAATACTCTGATCTGCTCCTCACCGAAGATAGCCTGCTCATCTCAGGCTATCTTTGGTGTCCAGAACCTTGCCTAATTTATCATATCCCTCTAAACGAGATACCGAACGAACTAAGTTATGTTTCTTCATCCAAATGATCTCCAAAACAGAGTATGAAGCTATGAAACCAGAGAAAGGAGAAGAAACCTCACTATCCAAGGAAAGCACATGGTGGCCGTGAATTGACATCCAAGCAGCAATGCGGGCATATGCAGGAATGCATGCGTAGCCCACAACCTATGCATTCTCCCACAATACGAAGCCCTACCCCACACTCAATACTAACCTCGATCCCATGCCGCCATGCAATCTCTCCCCCGAACGCCATAAATACCCCTTTCCTTAGCCGGACAACCCCCCACTTATCTTCCCCCGTCACCAATTCTCTCCCAAAAAACACCCCACACCTCAAATCCGAAACCACATATTCCAAACTCGATTCAGGACATACCCAATTCAACTACACAACAAAAATGCTCCTCCTAAAACCCATCGAGAATAAACCCACCACCACCACTCCCACCGTTACCCTGGAGCAACCTCTCAACCCACTCTATGCTCCTCGTCCAGCGGCTAAGGGGAAATGCGCCGTCCACTTATGCAGTGCCTGTCACAAGATCTTTGTCCCTGTGGAGGGGGGGATGTGCATTGCTTGTGAGTGTTCCTGGTCCTGGAATGTTAGGGGTGGCGGCACTAATTGCGATATAGGTCAGTTGGGAGCTTAGGTTCGCCCAGTGGCTGGGGGAGAAGGCGGAAGGGGAAGAAGGCGGTTGGTAGAGCAGTGGAGCCAATAGTGTGAGGGAGAATGGGCAAGGGCTTAAAGTTGGGCACGTAGGCCGCCGGCTTGTATCATGCTATGATGTTGTTGCTATGATTCTTGTTTTGTATTCTCCTCTTCGAAAATTACCCTTTATATTTAAAACTTGGCTGTTCCTTCAACGGATGTTTCCGGCACTGTCCTAGAAGAGACTTTTCTATCCTGAGGTTTGGGTGTTTTTATAATACGGTACTCTAGGCCTGTGCCAGTTCGGTAGGAGAAGTTTATGGTAGATCCAAAAAAGTGCGGCATTTTATTCTCTTAACTGAATCTCGCTATGCCCACCGCGATTGCCATCCATGTGATTAAAGTGGTGGGGATAATTGCCGGACGAGTGAGATTCTATGATGAGAGATATCGCCTTTTATTGTCATATCAAAAAAAAACTAAACGCGCCAAGGTGGCAATGGGAAAAGCTTTTACCATTCTAACCAGTGCATGTATCAAAAGTCGCTTATCTAATTCTAATAGTTACCCGGGGGGGGTGTTCAGTTATTTTTGATCTGTAACACTGCGTCCCTGAGAGAGCGTCCGGCCAGGCACTCCGGACCCTCCAATCCAACCCCCAAAAACCCGATCCCCGTTCCCGATTTTTTTCGACCGGAGGCTGTAGTGTGGTGGTAATAATATTATGTCAATTAGGCCCTGTTTGGCACACCACCATTTAAAAAAAATGCCATTTTTCTTAATACAAAGAGCAATAGTCAAATAAAGTAAAATACAGCCGCGTTCGTAAAGTTCTCGTACCCTCCCGAGTACCACGAGTAATTAGAAAGGCTTTGCTAACCCTCTTCCTTGATTATTCGGTATGGTTTACAATGCACATAAAAGTATGTCCGAAAATAGTTATTAGAAGGCTTCTTGTTGTCCTGTTGTTGTAAATAGGTATTGTTCTTGAGGTACAAGGAGGGGCACGAGAATTTTGCGTACGGTACTGTATGAAATGATAGACATTGTCCCATCATATTTTGCAACATGACCATTTCTGCTACTCCTCAACCGTGAGGCCTCGTATGATTTCCTCCTTTGGACAGGGTATATCGAGGAGTGTCTACTATCTGTCTATGATTTTTATTTTTTTATTTTTTTATTTTTTTTCTACCATTTCCCTTTGTATCATATCATATTAAGAAAAATGGCATTTCCCCAAATGGTGATACGCCAAGCTGGGCCTCAATTCCCCCCTCTAGGATGGAAATACGCTTAGCGATTCACCACAAACTCAGCCCTCACATGAGACAAGAGAGAAGAAAAAGATGCAGCGCCTTACTACGGGAGGCAATTTTTCACGTCCTAGCACGCTGTTCTCGTATCCGAGTATGATACTTACAATAGCTAGGAGAATAGTAGCCAATATACTCCAAATAACTTTTAATTCCCAGAGAAAGGCACGGAGCATGTCGGGTTCTCTGGTCGCAATACCATAAAACCCAGCCAAGACTGTCCTTGCTGTAAGCAAATTCTCACAGATTTTTGCTGCTTGGCCAGGGGCGCGCTTTCAAACTTCTTGAATCTGACACCCTTTTCCGAAGATCAATGTAGCATATACGTATATACAGTTCTAGGAGGTCCCGACCCAGTGCTTACAATAGGGTCTGTAAGTTCAGTTCGTAGAGCTCCATGAAGACTTCCGAACGGTGTTCGGAAGAGGGGAAGCAGCATGTCCTCCTAAACTTGGGTGCGGATAGGCTATGAATCAATTAACCAGCCCCGGCAGGGATTTTGCTCCCTGCATTTGACTAGAGGGTACGGGAAGCTACCGGCCCCCCACTATTGGGCAAATACTGAAAGATTGCCATGCATGCGACTAACAGGGAGGGGTCATGAGGCTTTCTGGGAACATAGATTGTGTGTTGTTCAACTTCCTCATGAGTAGAGTGCTCACCAGCAGGGGGGTTCTCATGATTCCAAGGCTGATAATGAGATTTCTATCTTTCACAGATCTGTTCGTGTAAGGTACACGGAAAGGCTTTTAATTGGGCTAGGCAAGCCCATAAGTGAGCATGATAAACTAGAAAGAGAAATTGTGAGAGAAATAAAATCGAAGATATGACTTAGAAAACTCCCAAGTATTTCTAGGTTTCTCCGCAATAGCATAACCGACCACTGCTAGAGCACACTGATAAGCACTGGGGCTGATAGCATAGCTTACAAACCTGGTGTTGCCTAAATTCAGTGGAGACAGACGTTGCATGAACCATGTTTTACTGGATTGTGGCACCGGGTCACCGAGGCAGGAGTACAACGACTCCCGGGGCCACCATTGACGCTCCCTCCAGACCGAACATAAATTTCGCTCTGCAGTTGGACCGATGGGGACACACTTTCCATTAGGCCATCAAATCCTCCTTGAGTGCATTTAGGGCGACTATACAAAATACCAAACTGCACCAATTGTCTTTTGTATATTCATCCAATACCCTCTCCCTTGCATACTAACAGCCCACTATGATAGAAAGCCTCGTTTTAACCTTTCAATTCAAAGCCTCTCCATAGAATCCCTTCTTACCCACAGCCCCCACCCCTATAAAAGCCCTTCCCCCAACACCATCCCTCCTCCCTCTTCCCTCAGCACATCATCCAAAGCCACAACACCCCAACCAATAACTACATACAACCACACCACATTACTCTATCATCACTACCTTTTTTTCTCTTTCCTCACAAATAACCGCAATGCCTATCCAAAAGCCTGTCGAATTTACCGACGATGATGTCTACCTATGCCTAGCCTGTCAGAGTGTCCCTGTCAAGCAGGAGAATGATCTTTGCGCGGCATGTGAGTCTCTTTTTGGTTGTTCTTGGAGTGAATTTTTGCATGGGGCATGGCTGATTTAGGGGCGATAGGCGAATTGAGTCCTTATATTCCGCCCGCCGGCTACGGGGTGGAGGAGAAGGATTAAGTCAATGGGGGGAGGTGGGAGAGAGGGAGATGGAGAGGAGAGAGGGGGGGGGCGAGACATGGTGAGAGAGGGTGAGGGGAGACAGGGAAAGGGAAGGGAGAGGGGGAACGGTTTGCAGTTTAAAGCGTTTGTCGTGGGCAACAGTAGCGTGTCACGCTACTATATATCAACCTCCACTTTATCATTAAATTCTTGATTTACAATCTCACCTATCTTCAATCTTGTCCGCTCATGACAACCTTTATACCATATCTGGGGGTTATTCAGGTCCGTTTGAAACACAGGGTCCGAAACCACAGCACCATAGTCCCAACCCTCACTCTATCAGCTTTCCCGGCACATTTGTTCGTTATACCTATCATAGTCCGTTTGACCTCACGCCCGTCTGTTTGCCAGACATGAAGGGTGGAGCAGAACAGCTAGTACACCACATGACAGCGGGAGCGAAGGAAGGGGCACGAGAACTTTATCAACAATATTCATACCTAGTACAAGTATACAGGTATATACAGTTCTTGGACATAAGTCATCGCCGGTCGGGTGAGGTACCCATCAAAACCCCAAAACCAGCAAAACCAAGCCTCAACGAAACCCACAGCACAAAAAGATCCTCAATACCAATAATTACCAAATTTCGCCTGTGGGTAGCTAGGAGCTTGGCAATTCAGTCCATGTAACTTTAGCTGCAATTACTTATGAATTGGCCTTTGTGGAGACAAACAAAAAGGGAGTAGTCCAATTGTCCATGCCAAGCGGTGGAATTCGTATGATATAGGAGCCCACAGAAAAAAGTATGGTGCCGGACAACCAAAATCTACCCTCGCAGCCAACTTGATCTAAAACTTCTAAATTGGGAATAGTGTCTCCCTGAGAAGGTACTGTATAAGGGAACTCCCCCTGGCAAAATTATTTAAACAACAAACTAGAACAAGTCCACAATTTTTGATTTCAGATAAGACCATGGATAAGGTTGTTGTTGTGCTTAGAGTTGGAATTGAGGGTCATCTTTATCAAACAGCTCCCCTGCAACAGGATTCCGATAATTGGTTTTGAACTCACCAATGAAATGAGAATGGGATAAAAGGGACTAGATGTTTTGGAAAGGAGTTCTCTATAAAGTTACCAGAGGAAATATTTTTAAAGTTTTTCCTCGGCCATTAATAATTCTGCCCTGCCCTGATTTTCGGAGAACTTTGGGGCAGGTTTTGATCGTTCGGCACTATCACCCTAGTGAAGAAAATAGATAGGCCAACTTATCACACACCGAAATATAGAGTTTTCACACATTCATATCATACCTGAAAATAATTTCATACACTTGTCCTATTGCTTCTCTGCTTTACCTCTTCTTGTTTTAGGAATGCAAATATCATTCCTGCTCCACTAGTTTTATTGAGTAGGTGGGGATTCAAATTATTCTGGTTGCTACACCAAAAAAATGCCTGTGAGGCAGTGTAGTTGGAGGTAATTTCAACTCCAGCAGTTATATATGGGCATTCCTTTTACAATAACCTTCAAAAATCTGTGTAGTCAATTGCCAGAGGTAATTGAAGCTATCTATGCAATGTCTTGATTTTTTAAATATTTTTGTGCTGTTGATGATTATTCGGTAAACCCCTGTTTTTTTGTGGGGGACACCAGTTGTGCCACAATTTTCTTCACTCGTATCGTACGTATCATATCACACGTGATATGACCAGGTTTAGGATGACAAGAAATGGGCCGAAATAATTAATTTATATTTTACAAAAATCGCCACCTCCCGCTATCAGGTTTTTGTCAATAGAAATATGACGGTTTAATAAATACTACCTCTAGTAAATAATAATGATAATAACCCTATGATACCATATTCGGGAAAAAAAGGGTGGAGTGGGAGAGAGAAAAGTGTGGTTTTCTCATCTACTGTGATAAATACTCCAATTGTACTGTACCTCGTACATACCTCAGAATTTCCCTGTGCGATAGTGGAGTATCCAGAAGTTAACCATTCAAACTACCCAAACCCCTTCCCCCCCCCCCCCCCCCCGGCAAGATGAAAGAACAAACAATCCTTCGACACCTCTCCACCACTTACCGTACATCCTACCATCCATACCTACGATACCACGAACCGAAGGCATTATAACAAGATAACCACATAATAAGGAACCCCTACTCATCCCATTTCCAATCTCCAAACAAATCCAACCCAACCCACTTAACCAATCCGACACACCGAACCTCCGGGGGGGATCCGACACCACAAAGCGTAGAAAAAGCCCATCGAGTCTGACAAGCCAACTTTCACATATGATATAACACCTCTCTAAGCAGAGTATATATACCAAGGTTCCCAGAACCGCAACCCAACAACCCCAACTATCCTATCCCTCCATCACAAGACTCCAGAATTGACGATACACACAGACTACTTCAATTTCCCCTCCCCGTCTTCCTTCCCTGCTTCTGCCCCTCTTAGCTTACTACGCGGCATCGTGAATGTATGGTACTCATCCCACCAGGTAACTTTTCCCTTCCTGAGGGAAAAGGGCAATCACGTTTTCTCACTCGTACAAACTGTGCACTGATTAGTCACCCGGTTCCTCACACCCGCCACCATCCCATCTTCTATCCCGCTGGTGATAGGCACCTACTTCCAGCCGTGGACTCCCGTATTAAGGGTGGGGTACTGTGCTATGCAAGTAGATGGGCTAGCCCACTTGCACGGATCAGATCAGATTGCAGGCCCGGTAGGGTGGTTGTGGGAGGTAGGTGGGTAGGTAGGTATGTTTTGGATTATGTGGGCCTTACTCTTGGGGGGTATTTGTGATTGATAGTAAACTTGGGCATGAGTTTATTTTGCCGCCCCCATTTTCGACATGATGGGGGATAGATGGGGAAGCCTATCAAGTTTAGGTTCGCCAGGTCCTGTGCTGTCTTCCTGTCTTGCACACTTGAGCGACCGGCAACCGTTACTTTATTTTTTCTCGCTTTTTCTCGTTTGTTTTTCCTGCTCTTTCCAGCATTACCCATGTTTCCTACCTTTACACCCCCTCCCGTTCACCCTACTATACTATCCTGCTACGGGTATATATAATGTAGAGGAATTGGAAAGATTAGAGGAGCTAGAAAAAGATTTTGAAGAGATGTAAAGAAAAGTGACTAAAGCTACCTCATCCCACCCCACCCCACCCTATCCCACCCTTCTCCCCTTCTCCATCCATTCATCCACCCCTTTATCCTCTTTTCAAAGACAACCCCAACCCTCAAAAATACAAAAAGCCAAACATTGGGAAAAGACATCTATAACATGTACAAGAATCTGAACTTGGTATCTCAGAAAAATAAAGAAAATGGGACTAAAAGATTAATAACCATAAAAAGGATAATAGTAACCGGCCATTAATCCATGGCAGTGACAGACAGCGCCTGAACTTTGAGAAATGAAATGAAACGATAAACCCCGGGCCTTTCTCTCCCATATGTAAAAAACGGATTAAGCTTTGGATCCGGGCCGAAAGAGGATGAATAATGGGTAGACCAGCGAGCAGTCTATAGTTAGCAATACAGTAGTAGCAGTGGCAGTAGTGGAGGAGGTAGGAAAGGCTCGAAAAGTCCAACAAGTCGGGAGAGAGAAAACGACTTGAAGGAAAGAAAATGCGGGGGTAGAAGGGGGTGGAGGAGTGCTATGGTAAAGTTCCCACTAACGCAACATCATGATGTGAGGGGGCTAATGAAGAAAGGAAGTGGAAAATGGCCAGGATAAAGGAAAAGAGAGAAGTTGGAATAGAGATATAAGGAAGCATAACATCCTGTTTCCTTGCTCTTCTCCAACTTGTGAGGATAACAAACATAATAAGAAATATGTGGGGTATTCCAAATAAAAAGCAAAAACACAAAAACACCGTGATATGATCCCTAAAAATACCCTTTTCAAGTTGAGAAAAGAGGAATGTAGACCAAAGAAAAACCCGAAAATAAAAACTTTTCCCTTTCCCATCGGAGAATCACCACCATGTCAAGGCGGTAAGCTCATTTTCTCACTAGATTCCATACTGCCTAGCCCGAGCCTGGTTAGTAGCTTTCCTACGATAAGATAATCATCGGGTTCGACATATCCCGCCGGTTGCTGTCTGAGGTAGGTCATGACCACCTCGAGCGCGCGATACGCATCTTCCTTAGTGGGCGATTGCGGAGTCTGTACTGCAAAAGCCCCATGAGACGAAGACGGGGTATGGTTCGGCGATGCCAATGGGTTAGGGACATCTGGAGCAGGGGATGCGAGTGCAGGTGGGGGTGCCGCAGCCTGGCCTAGCGTTTTAGGGGTCAATGGCTCGGACGATGGTGATGGGGATATGTAAGTCGGATCAACAGATATGGTCGGGAATGTTTGTGATCTTGGGCGCTGTTGCAGGTGTGGCATCCGCGCTTGCAGAGAGTCGGCTCGCTGATCTGGCGAGAAGAATGGGGAGGTCGGAGAAGCTGGGCCTGGATAATTAAAAGCTGTAATGTTAGTTGGATACATGCTATGGACGCGAGGCAGAACAGACCTGACACTTGTTGTTTATTGAACCCCCCAAACTCCATAAATGATTCGGGAGACTCTGTGCCATTATGGCTGCCATCCTGGCTCCTAGATTCTTGCATCATAGGAGACCCTAATACTGGTGTTGAATCCGTTCTAGAGTGCCCAGGCTTTGGTGACATTAACCCTCCGCTCACCATCCTAGCCACACCAGTCACATCACTCTCCGATCTCCCTCGCCCATTCGAGTGAAGATTGTTCTTCTGTTTGAACTTCTCCAACCAACCTTGGCCGTTTGCCTTGAACTGACTGTCCGATATCCCTACGCTGGTCGCGAAAAACTTGGCTTTTTCCCGAATCATCATATCGGTCAAGGCGACCCCCTGCTTCCGCGTGTTCTTCGCCCAAACGGCCAATGCGCGCTCAATGTCCGGGAACTTTCCCTTTGAGCGTTTCACTGGTGATCTACTCCCATCATCGGGGAAAAGATACTTTTCCTTCTGCCGTAAAACTTTCGAAACAGTGCTATAGCAAAAAATAATAATTTAGCTTCAATTATCAATCACGTAATCCGTGATTTGCTGCTTACCTTCTCTCGACGCCAAACATTGCTGTAAACAAAAAGAAAAGAAAAACAGGTCAGCCCACCAATTACGAAAAACAATCTGAAACAAACCCCTTATGGACGAAAGGAGAAGATATCATCACCATACCTCCAATTTCTGTTTGCTTCACGTTTGGATTCTCTTCGTGAAACATGCACATTCTCCTCCTATCAGCATCTGTCAAAGTCCTCCTCGGACTAGAGGTGGACTGAGTCGAATGGCCAGACTGGGCCACGGACAGTGGTGCTCCCAATGTCGGTTGGTTTGGAGCAGCAATCGCAGGAGATGGGATGAACTGGGCGTGCGAAGAGGAGACCCCAGACGGTTGTGGAGGAATCATCGTCTGACCCCAATGCGGGAGACCGAGATAGTTGGGAGCTATCGGTACTGGCTGCTGTTGGTGTTGTTGCATCCTAAACTGCTGCTGCTGGTGGTCTTGGGGTACGAACCCGGGCGATTCGACGAGGCCGTAGGCAGCAAAGTCATGGTGAGGATGTCCACCGTTCTGTGCGTGATGTTGCGCTTGCTGGTGGTAGTGGTGGTGCTGTTGCTGGTGGTGTAGAGTCCCAATCTCAACCCATTGCTGGTTGACAAAGTCGTCATGCGGATTATGCACGCCTTCCATTGCATATGAGAAGAGCTACGTATGGGAGCCAGCAGGAGACAGGCTGGCGAACAGGATAGTCAGGAAGCAGACAGGCAGGTGTGCGGACAATACAAGAACAGACGGCAGGCAACGGAGAGCTCTGGGATCGGAGGGAAGCGAGCGGAGGAATATGGAGATCCCGTGCCTAGCTAGACCTGACAGTTGAGACTGTAAACTGGCCGAGCAGAACGCCCTGAATCGGTGGGGTGGCTGTGGAGGCGGTTAGTAATGTTATTATGATTATAACTCCCACTCCCAATTTTCCTGCCCTAATCTTAATTCTGTGGTTTTTTTTTTTTGTTTCTTGGGATCCTCCTCGCCTTCGAACCTCCTCTCTCCTACCTCGTGCTTTGTGATTGGGGGAGATTTGTTTTGTTCGCCCCGAGAAACCCTTCTCTCCGAAAATAAAGTGCGCGTGCGCGGTGTAAGGAACGGGGGCAATCTGAGTCCGCTCTCTCTAGTCCTACCCAGGCAACCTTGACATGCAACCAACCGTAGTCATGCAATTAAGCCTCAGGAACACTTCTCTCACCCTCGTTCCCCGACCCGTGGTAGAAAGAGAGAGGAAAAGTACGGTATCGTACGTGAAATCTACGCTCGAAAAATTCCCCGGAAACCTACGGAAGAATTGACGAAGATAGTGACGGGAAAGGAGCGAAGAGGAAAGAGGGAGCCCAGATTGTTTGATACCGCAATGACAAAAAGCTCATGGAACGGCAATGAATTTCGAAGGAGAAGAATGAAATGGGGAAGACAAGGATAAGAGACAGGGGTGGTGAGAGACAAGGAAACTCACGGACAAACAATCTTTTTGCTACTCTCAACCACCGTTACTTTTTTTTCTCCCTTTTCCACACTCCTTTCCAGAATCGATTTCCCACTCTCCCAATTCAAGTGGAAATAAATGTATGTGGGCTTGGATTTGTTGAGCAGCTTTGCTTCCCTATAGATGAGAAAGAACTTTCCATTCACTCATTCTGGGGGGTTTCACCGGTTGTAGAGAACTCAGGCCACGGCGGCCATGGCCGTCTTAAGACAAAAAAGAAACGAAGAATTGATGATGGCACGACCCCGGGGATCGCGGAATCACAAATCGGCTGGGATGCTTTAGAACAGGGTAGTGGAATGGATAGCACAGCACAAACCCGTAAAAACAAAGGAAATGAGAGACAGATCGGAAGGAGGAAAAAGGAGATGCTATTGCCAGAAGGGTACTCTAGAACAGAGAAAGTACTCGAGTACTGTATGAAGACTGTATAAAAAGAAGGGGAAGTGGAAAAGGATCACCAGTTTTCCTTCGAAAGTCGCTCCCAATGTACCGGTCGGCCGGAGCTTCTTTTTTATCTAAAGAGCTCTCTATTTTCCTTTCTTTTGCGGAAATTGTCTTCCGTGTTATTACTGTACGAAGCGATCTTCCAACTCATGTGCTCATCAATCCTATTTTTCAACACCTTTTTATCGCGACTAGGGGGAGAGAGAGTCAGAACGATAAAAGGGGGTGAATGACGATATCTCGGGGTGCCCCCAGAATAAGCGCCATCGTCTACCGTATGTGGATAATACTCGTACATCTCCAATTAGCGACAAACGGAGGAAAAAAAACATTCTTACGACTGCTTCTGTTCCATCCACTCTGGAAGGGTGAGGGGAGTCGTCCCTCTTTTTTTCTTTTCTTTTTTTCTTTATTTTTTCTTTATTTTTGTCGCTTGCACGGTCCATCCATAACCAACCTCGTCCCGTACCGGTATCGCAGGAAGGGTTGCAGGTTGTAGCCTCAAATTTTGCTGTTCCAACAATATCACCATTAACGCGACTCGGGCGAACCTCCCCTTGGCAGAGAAGGGCTGGAAGGAATTTGGGCGAGGTGAGACTATATCCTCAAGGCCTCCAACCTATCACTACCGTATCAATCCTTTCCCTACTCGTATACCGGTACCGCAGTTCCCCCGGGCTCTACCTTGGGAAATATAATAAACTGTCGCAGTAAAATGTGACAAACTGCCTGCCTTCAAATAGCCGCGACGAACACATGACACAACGATCGAGATTATAATTCTCAGGCCAGGTGGTTTGCTTTGTTCTTCACCATATCGATAGGAGGAATGGGAAGGAAAAGGGGGGAAAGATATAACAAATCATATTTTTTGGTCTTTTCTGGGATACGGAGAAGTCAAAATTGGATGAGAACCTGTCTCTTTTAGGCGGGTGGGAAAAGGATATTATTGCTTTTTGACGGATGAAAGGTCAACCAGGTACGTGCCAGCTTTTCAGGTTATGGTACTGTGACGGATCATTTGCCGGTTCGCAATCTTACGTCCTTCCTCATCCATGTGCGGACTCCGAAAAGGTAGCCGGATCAGGCGAGGTACTAACCCGAACACGTTCCGGCTTCTCCAGAACGGGTGGGAATTTACTTCTTGACAATAGTAACCTAATATAAAACGGAAGGAGGGATTAGCGAACCTGAGAACCGAGGGCTCTACGAACGCGATAACACCCACCACATCCTCATCCTCCAGAACGTGCGAAAGCCCAACTCTTTGTGGCTGATGTTTCACACTACTGCCATAGACAATCGCAATTTTGAAAGAATCGATAATGCTTTTGTGAATCGCTTTGCACTGTAAAATCCGTTAATCTGGCGCCCATCCATCAAACAACCGGGGAAATTATATAAGGGGGAACCAACAAAGTCTTCGACGGTACAAGCGTTAGATCTTAAAACGACGGGTTGTGTGTAGTCGGGTGTTTGGCCTTTGGGTTTTGTGTAGACTCTTCGCAAGTCGAGCTTTTCCCACCTACACGTTTCTCATTAAGTTGAGTTGGTCGTTCCAACACCACGTGGGGCGCGCGCTTCGAATTTGTTCCTTACATCAATTCTAGAAGCTCATCGACATTCCAGCCCTGCGGTTCGACAGCGTCAGCTATAAACTGTGCATACAGTGCGGCGCTGGTATTTAAGAGAGGGGTGCGGATGGATTAGTATGCAACTAACCCTTTCCGATGATATTGGCACAGAATTAGGAATCCTAGTAAGCGAGCGCTAAGTCAGACGCCAAAGCCTTGCATGCATCGAACCTCTCATCCGCTTACCGATAAAGCAAATCTAGCTCCTCAATTGATATAGCATCAATTTTGTTAAGGGCGTAGATTACCGGAATATATCTTCGGCTCTTCTCTTCAATAACATCAATTAGATCATCAACAGTAGCATCACACCTGAAAGCGATATCTGCAGAACTGATTTTGTATCTGAAACAAAGTCAGCCACATCTTCCTCATAAACCCGGCCGCACAAATCTCAGCTCTGGTAACACCATAGTAAGGGGGAATTCGCCGCCGTAGCCCACAAGATTCTAGTATGGTGATACATATTTGGGCCGAATCTATGGGCGCAGGCACTCTAAGGTTCACACCGGCTTAAGTCGTGGCCCCATCGTTTCGGATAAAGGGTATTGCGATGATATAGGCTTAAAGGGGATCACTAGTGCTTTTTTCTCCCCCCCTCGTTTTGTGAAATAACTGGCTCGGGATCTTACTCTGTTGTAACCGCTCTTATTTCCTAATAGTTCACATGTATTTATTAGGTGTTTTTTATTTTTACAAAAATAATATATATAAAAGGTAATTGTGACTTACCTCAGCGTCAAGATGAGTAAGCGGTACGGTGCTGGTGACATTAATACCTCCCTTATCCTTCTTCCTGAAAACAATGTTTGGTGGCTGCTTGTTAATCCTGATACCGAACCCCTCCAACTCCTGCTCGATGATCCTTTTATCTGTCAATGGTTTGTTGACATCTAGCACAATGAATATAAGGTTGCACTGCTTCGCTACTGCGATCACTTGACGGCCTCGACCCTTTCCATCCTTTGCGCCCTGAATAATACCAGGGAGATCCAGCATCTGGATTTTGGCGCCATTGTACATGACACAGCCGGGAACAGTCGTGAGCTAAATCCCTGTCAGCGGGTTACGGGGAACTATCCCCGGAGACAGAGAGAAGGTAGGAGCGGGGTGGGTATTAACATACCGTCGTGAATTCGTAGGCCGCTGCCTCAGAATGTGTACCCGTGAGTAGATTTAAGAGAGTACTCTTACCGACAGAAGGAAACCCTATGGTTTAATCAGCATCTCAACTTATATCCGAGAGCTCGGATATGTACCGATAAACCCCCTGAGAATTTATCATAAGTAAACATTCGAAATCCTGATATACAGGCCTGGGAAATGCAGGATTTAGGTAACACGTACACACTAGCCACACCAGTCCTTGCAACATCGAAGCCAACTGGAAAGGCGGAGCACGATTATTAGGCGAACTCTTTGAAAGCAGTGCTTAGGTAGTGGCCAACTCACTTCCAGCGCCCCCTCCGGAGGAGGAGGGGGTTACGAGCTCTCTTCGCAGTTTGGCGAGTTTTGCTTTCAACTGGCCCAGGTGGCTATGACATGCTGAGATTAGCCTTGAACGACGCTCAATTTGGAAGCAGTAAATGGGAAAGAACTCACAAAGACGTCGCCTTATTCTTTTGGGTTTTGGCTAAAAAGCAGTCGATAAATCACTCTCCCTTATCACACTCAGATTATGGCGCTGGTAAACTCACCCATCTCATCTTCGATGGCCTTGATTTTCTCCACTAAACGACAATTAGAGCCTCGCCTAGCTCCAGATAGGACAGAAACCCTTACCGGTTGTACTCATTCTGCCGTTATCGTTATCTCGTCAGCTATTAAAGCAGGTGTAAAGCGGAGAGTGGTGTGGATGTTGGTTCGGAGTGTAGCAGTAGTCTCGGGAGACGTGCAAGGGAAAAAAAAAAAGCTTGTATGTGTGGCAGCTTGACACGCGGGGAAGGTGTTGATTCTGCCCCACAGATCGATTGGGGCTCAACGACAAACGAAACGCGACAAGGGAAAATGTAACTTCCCTGCCGATAAAAGGCCCAACGCGATTCTCTACGGCAGGATTGCTTATTCCTGTCCTACAAACTTTACTTTTTATATTTCAACGTCCGTTCGGCAAGCATCGGCCTTAGCCAGCTGTAAAACGGCGGTTGAGCCGCACGGTTATCAGAGACAGACGTGTCGTGTGATAGCAACAAACGGACGACCCTGAGAACCAGACCACCGGCGACCTACAGTATGTAACGATCTCTTGCCCGGGGGCTTCAGCCCTCAAAGTCGAGATCGCGCGAGGTTGCTGGGTATGGGTATGTAATGGCTCAAGGCGTGGCCTGCTGATTTTTCTTAGGTAAACACCCCTCAGCAACAATATCGGAAGCCATGTGCTCCATGCGCCGGATTCGCGCAAAGTGTGCTGTCAACGATCACAGGGCTCGTCCCCCGGCCCCGTCTTCGCCATTAAACTGCCGTAAACAAGAAAGGATGATGGATGGATGGATGGGGTAAGGGTGGGAAGGGTAAACACTCTCGATAACCGACCATGCCATACCCGCGCAGTAATGTGCGAGTTACGTGCCATATCATACCAATACTCGAGTACTCGAGTATGATACCAGTACCGGCAGAAGGGGCCAGGGGCGAAACACGGGTTTGCGGTCGAGTTGAGATCCAAGCTGAGCTCCTCTGGGGAATTGGTGGACAAGTGCGACTGACCATGCCTGGGATCAGGATCGGGATTGTGTCTCTTGCTTTTGGCTCTTGGTCTCTGCCTTATGGGCCGGGAAGGGTATGCATTGGCGGTAATCTTTAGTCCTTTCGTTGTCGCTCCCGTGTCGATGGGCGCCGCTCACTATCGTTGGTTGGTTGAAATAGCTACCACTCAGAGTGGGTGCGATACAGACTAGTACACATAGTCTACCGCTATCATACATAAATACCCATACCTTACAGCCTCCTGCTGTTGTTGTTGCTGCTGCTGCTCGTACACTCTCGGTATACACACACGAAATCCGCTGATATCTCTCTGCTCAAGTACCGGCCCCAGTGAATTTATTGGAACATATTCTTTTCTTGTGTGGAGCCGGTCCCCTATACGTGACAATTTACATCTTCTGTACAGTACAAATTTAAATTTGCGGTAAGAATGTCTTCCCTTCAGCTGCCCGCCGGAGCTATCCCACAGCTACCCTGCATTGATACAGCTCAGGATGCTAAGCAAATCCGAATTGGCCACACATACAGGCGCGTACTTCTAATTTATCTACCGCTTATCGTCGCTCTTTACTTGGAGAATGGTCTCCTTCTCCCCGATGCTATCGTTACTGTGAATAAAATTTCCCGAGCCTGGTTTTACGCCCTCGAGCCCTACCCTCACCTCCCCTCTACGACTACCATCCACCTCCTGCCCACTCACCCACACCACCGCCACCACCACAACTACCCGCACCCCTCCATCTAAGCTCCCCACTTATACTTCTCCCATTTCCATCTCCCCAACCTTCTAATAAACACACACACACACCCTCTCTCCCACACAAACAATTCCCGGTTTCCGACCAAGGAACCTTTCTGTTTGCTATTTTTCTTTAAGTCTTGATTCGTCCCTATCTTCAAAATGGTTGTCCCAGATACCTCCCTTGAGACGGTTGAAGAAACGCCTATTGATAAATGCACCTGTTCCGGGGTTTGCAAACGCAAAACGGACTTCGACAACCTCGTGCAAAAAATTCGCTTGGCCCTGGGACCCTCTGCTGGCATTGATAGCGATGAGGCCAATTGCGAGCACCTGATAAATCTCATGCGCCGCTATGTCTCCAAGGAGTCGGAATGGTCAAAGTATGCATTCGTCGATACTTCAAGAAACTATACTAGAAATTTCGTAGACCATGGCAACGGAAAAGCCAATCTACTGGTCCTTGTCTGGAATCCCGGCAAGGGATCATTGATCCACGACCATGCAGACTCTCACTGCATTATGAAGGTTAGTGTTTAGAGCTGGCTTGTCAGTCGATTTAGTTTCTGACACGAGTCGTACAGATTTTGAAGGGTTCATTGGTAGAAAGTTTGTTTGACATGCCCGGACCCGATGACGAAGCCAAGCCCCTGAAGAACAAGAGTGTCACTATCTACGGGGAGAACGAAGTTGCCTATATTAGCAATAAGGTTAGAACTTTTCCTTTGTCCCCTTATTTACCCCACTAAACCCAAGAAATCTGTTGACTTAATAATAATAAAAACTTTTAGATTGGTCTTCACAAAATTTCCAATGATGACCCTGATGAAACCGCCGTCTCTCTTCACCTCTATACCCCTCCGTGGCGTGAGGGTGAGAAGAGTAAGCTAATCCCCCCATATCATCACCAGTAATTAAGAGGACCTTGGTTAACGATATTACTTAGCCGGCTGTTATTGCTTTGCCCCGGCAACTGGAAAAAAGACACTTGTCAATATGAACAACTATTACTCGGTTCATGGGAAGAGGAATTAGAATCTTCCTTTCAATGTTGTTTTCGGGTTTGGGAATTTCTCTTGTTTCATTTCCATTTTTTTCTTTCTCCATGGGAGGTCGGATATCTATGTTTCCTCTTTGTCGGCTCTAGTTTTCATTTGTTAAAGGTGTTTGTCTTAATTTTCACCTGCGTTTCTTGCGTTTCCGAGCCTTTAGTTGAGCGCAGAGCCAGATCTATGATCGACTCATTGATACTCCCTTTGACAACTTGACCAATCCTTCATTGATAAAAACAGTGCGGTTGCCGTGCTTAGTATAATATTTCCTGGGTCAATGGCTGAGTTGAATGTCACGTGATTAGATTTGTGGTTTGCATTGCACGAAATGTCACTCGTGTTGGTTAGGTTTGTGTTTTGACGGGTTGATCAAGCCGCAATCGGATCGAGACAACAGACAGGGCGCAATTTGGTCCTGCATGCTACTGGCATCCATCAGGAAATCTGTTTTATACGCCAAATTACAAGTAGCGGCGCATGAAAATGCAGCACATTCTATAGTACTGTACAATTATATAAAAAGAGCCGGTATTGATTCAGCAAGGAAGGGTTAAGACGAAGGCCCAAACGGTTCCGTCCCATCTCCCTCAATAAAGGTCACTTGACACTCCTCAAAGTTATAGTCATCCTGCTCTCCCTCCTCGTCTTCTGGGAGATATTCGCTGGTCACTTCCTCCTCCTCCTCCCACTCCATCGATGCATCGCCTTCAGCCTTCCACCCCCTATTGGGTTCCAAGTCGTTGGCGTTGGTCTGACCATAATGCCCACATCCGAACCTATTCAGCTCCAACTGACTCACCCCGCCGCGCGCCCAGGCCACATATCTCTCTGCAGGTGTATGCATCGCGGTCCACAGGAACATGACACAACGCTCTAGGGTAGCACGGATGACGGCGTACTGGATGTAAGTAGTGTAGCAGATAAGGTCGAGCGAGCTAGAACTGCTCAGCGACCCCGTCCCCTGCCAGTACTTCCCGAGCGGCAATTCCCCACCCACCCCGCCCTCCTGAAAGAACTCCAGTATTTTGCCGACCTCGTAGCAACCATCCAAGTGCACAATGAACCCGTACGCCACCTCCGACGACTCGAACTCGCCAGGAGGAGCCTCCGGGAATGGGCCCTTGAGGGTGAAAGCGCCCAACTCCACCATCCTCCCCCCGAATAGCGCCAGCCCCATGAATATCCTACGCAATTGCCGGAGGGTGCAGATCCTCGGACTAGTAGCCTCGACACCGATGCGCACGTTGATCTCGTTGTAATTTTCTAGATTGCTCGTCTCCGGGAAAGCTCTCTTGATGGCGTCCTCAACGAGGTTGAGGGTGCGACAGGGCCTGGTTTCCAGCAGCAGGGGGACTACCACTACGAACGAGGCCACGACTCCGTGTGCGGCCGACATGTTGTACATTACGAAGCTCTCGTAGGAGCGGTGGTCGCAGCTTGCGTAGTACTCCTCGCAGTGCCGGTGCGGGCCCGGGAGGAAGTACTTCCGTCCTACGTTCTCTGGCCGGGGCACCAGGCAGAAGTGGCTGGGTGGTTTGCGCCCGTTTGCCCAGGGTGCTGGGAGCTGGCGGTCGAGGCCGATTTCAACTTGAAGGTAGATGTACCCATCCTCGCGGATGTTTTGGGGTGGTGGCTCTAGGGTTGGTGGTGGTTCTGGTTGGGAGGAGGAGGAGGAGGGAGAAATCGGTTCAGGTGTGAAAGGAGAATTGGGTGGGGGAGGAGGAGGCACTGATGGAGAAGGATTGATGACGGATCCGGCACGCCCACGCTGTCGACGTCCCCTGGATAGGGTCGGCGGTATGGATGGTGGTGGTGGTGGTGGTGGTGGTGTTTCGGCAGACATATTTCGACAGCTCTTGCTTAGGTCAAAATGTATGTAGTTCCAGAGTCGAACCCGGTGACACAATAAATTATGTGAGTTGTTGTTGACCTCAGGAGAGAGAATAGGGTGATGAAAGCAATCACACAGGTGGTGGTCCCTCTTTTTTTATTTACCTTCCTCGTTTGCGCGTGCGCGGCAGGGTGAGTCGTTGGCGGGGAGAATGGTGGGGAGTGACGCAAGAAATTTCGACGAGGCCAGGAGCGTGTGGAGACTTTTTGAAGATGAAGGAGTCTGAGTGGTTAGGTTATCAGCGCAGGCCAGATGCTTAGGCGTGGCATAGAGAGCTCATCAAAGCCTGAAGCTTGTCAACCTTGAGAAGTGGGCGGGCTACGAAGTGGCTCGGGAAAGCAGTACTTGGTCGAAGTCTATAGGGTAATGGTCATGGCGATATAGGGCAATGCCAGTGGTGAGGATGTCAAACATCCGTTTTTGATGTATTCAACGTGGGAGCGCTTCTAGAATAGAGTAGGTTTTGCTCTATTACCGAGAAGTCTCTAGTAGCAGTGTGCTATGCGTTTGCTAGAAATCGGGTCCAGCAAGAACTAATTCGGGATTAATTCGGCATAGTAGAGGTACGTGATCACCCATCTCCAAAGACAAATTAGTGGGCAGTTGCCTGGTGTCATTTAATAATTGATCCATCGCAGCAAACAACGGCGCGAGTGATGATCTGTGAGTGGGATTTAGGACGAATTAGGTATCTGGCTGGCCGCTGGTTTCATAGCCCAGAGAAATCCCTAGGAAAACAGAGAGGCATCTGTTTGCTGATCAGCTATTGCCTATCTAGTTTGAGTCCTCACCTAGCATTGTTTGTTCTATCCTGACTCCCGCACGTGGCCAGAGGACCCTAAGGGGTGCTTCGAGCAATTGAAACACCGTGAACACTCGAGCCGAGCAGGGAAGCCAAGAAAAGGCCGCAGGACAAAAAAAAAGCAAGATTCTTACATAAAAAAACAAAAAAGAGTTCAGCAACCGGGATTCCCACATGGTCACCCACTGTAGTACTAACCGGTCGATACGATGCTTGTTTACCGCAGAGCGGACGGGATGCGAAATTTTCATCGTTCTGTGGCCGAACACATTTACATAGAATTCTTTTGGAGTTATAATCTGAAGCGACGATTTTAACGCAGGCATCTAAAATGACCCCAATTTCACTAGTAAAGAGCTGGAAATAGGCGCTTGTGGATCGAGATCATGCTCAATTGATGATGCGCGAACGTGTTCAGCCACAATGTGATGAAATTTCCCAGCTCTCCATTCCAGCATTTTTGTTGTGTGCTCGGTAGCGGTGCCATAGCCAAACACAATAACAACCCCCCATGTTCTAGATTACAGCGCTTTAAGGATTCTAGAGGTATTCACTAAAGACAAAGATGCATCTTCAAGGTGTGGGGTTTAATATTTGGGCCACCACTAAACTACAACTCTTTGTAAGTTTTTCATCGTCAACCATCTCTTTCTCGAGGTAGAAGCACCCAAACTTTTCATAAGTTGCTGCCCATTTATCGGCTCCATCTAAATGATAGATGGACCACGATCCACCTTTTCGGCCTTATCAACAACAATTAATGAGAGGGTACGAGAGCTAGGTCGGTATTTGCACTCGGCCCCTCGCTTGGCCTTTCAGAGTTTGTGATTATCCCTAGATATCAGGAGGATGCAATAATCACATAGATCAAAGGTGCTGCTCTTTTTAGATAATATTTTATTCTCCGCTTAACTACTCTATCCTCCTAGTAGAAGAGGAAGCAGCTATGGCCAGTAAGTGCACTCGTACTTTATTAATACTATCCATCTCTCGAAAAGTCGATGGGGTCAAGTGTAATCACCAACGGAAGCCCTCCAATGCACTGACTCATCATGTCGGCCTTCTGGGCGCAATATTTGTCATCTCCTACTGCATAGTGCTTGGAAATAATTTAGTGAGCCGGAGGAGTTACATCATTTTTTTCATATAGCTTCCCTGCTTCTTCCTACTGATTGTGATGTCAAGTGCCGCACCGCGGAGTATCATACAAACATTGTTTAGTAAACTCATAATGCAGCCCCTACGTCCCTATAAAGTCCCGCATACCCCGCGTCCCCCAAAAGTATAAAACCTTATGTTTTTCCGCCACCTTGTCCGACAAACCTTCTCACGCTCATCTAGTCCTTTGAAGGCCTGGCCAAGTTTACAACATCAATCGAATTGCAGAGAAATGGTACAACTTGACCCTTTAGAGTAAAAGTGGGATCGCTAATCGGCTTCGGTATAGTCTTCTGGTCAGAAAATCACCGATTGGGTGGCTACAGTATAGTTTGCCTTCCGCAGGTTAGTTGATCACTACTAACCAGCAACAACAGGACTCTAAAAGTGGGGAATTCAATCGCAAGCCCGTAAGTTCTTCCATTCAAGAATAAAGGATCAATTCTCACAATTCCCCCCAGCCATCCTTCCGCGACCAGGTTTCTCGTGAACCCAATGCCAAATTCCCTCCCGAGAGCGGTCGTTACCACCTCTACGTTAGCTATGCCTGCCCATGGGGTCAGCCACCTAGTCTGGTCTAAAGTACCTACACTAACAACCCTTAGCCCACCGAACCCTCATCACCCGCGAGCTTAAGGGCCTACAGAACGTAATCGGCATCAGCGTAGTACACTGGCACCTTGGGGAGAATGGCTGGCGTTTCGGCACCATCGAAGAGGCTGCGGAGTGTCCAGAAGTGGCTATCAGTCCCGAAGCAAATACCGGGGCATCATTCCTGAGGGATGTCTACTTCAAGGCCCAGCCGAACTATGATGGCCGCTATACGGTGCCTACGTTTTGGGATAAGAAGGATAAGACTATCGTTTCTAACGAGAGCAGTGAGATTATCAGATTTTTATACACGGAGTTTGATGACTTGATTGACGAGAGCAAAAAGGGGGTCACATATTATCCTGAGAAACTCAGAAAGGAGATCGATGAGTTGAATGAGTGGGTTTATGGAACTGTGAATAATGGGGTTTATAAAGCCGGGTTTGCGACGCAAGTCATGTCGACTGCTGGAAGTGTGCGAGACGGCCACTAACACCGTCACAGGAAACAAGAACCCTATGAGGCAGCCGTCACAAAACTATTTGAGTCTCTCGACCGTATTGAGAAGATTCTCAAGGACTCGGATGGACCGTATCTTCTCGGGAAGGTCCTCACAGAGGCGGATATCCGCTTATATCCCACCATTGTCCGCTTTGACCCGGTCTATGTCCAGCATTTCAAGTGCAATCTTCGGATGATTAGACATGAGTATGAAACCCTCCCCCACCGTGCTAGATACTCATAGGGCCATGAATGGGCTTATCCTGGTATCATAGTTATCCCGCAATCGAGAAGTGGATGAAGCATCTATATTACGACATTCCGGGATTTAAGGAGACGACAAACTTTGAGCACATCAAGAAGGTAAAAATAAAATAAAAATTCCTCAGGGAGTGGTGCACGAGTTGGCCCGCTGACAAACTCGACAGCACTACACGAGGTCGCACAGCCAGATTAACCCCAAGGGGATCACGCCTCTTGGCCCAGTCCCGGATATCATGCCGAAGGATGCCTAGCGATGAATTTCTATTAGCTCATATGTTAAGAGGTTGGCGGATGTTCATTGATATACTGTAGTAGCTATCCAATATCGGCATCAAATACCGAGCGTTCATCGCTATTTCCATGATCTAAAATTTACTCACCTAGCTGCATGCTCTCACCAAAGTAAAAGTGAGCCCGATCAATCCCCTTGAGCACCCACCCAAGGCCATCCAGATATTCGTGATGTTTCCAGGATAATCTAATTCAATGCCCTACCCGCGCATCACACACACACACACACACCCTCGCTACAGTATATGAGCTGGAAGGTATCGCATTACAAATGTGTTCGGCCATAGAACGATGAAAATTTCGCATCCCGTCCGCTCTGCGGTAAACAAGCATCGTATCGACCGGTTAGTACTACAGTGGGTGACCATGTGGGAATCCCGGTTGCTGAACTCTTTTGCACTCCCTCTTTTTTATTATTATTCTGCTTTTTTTTTTTTTTTTGCTTTTCGTCCTCAGCCAAGTGTCGTTCACGCCCGGGGGCTGCCAAAGTTCCTCCTTCTGCGTAGGAATGCCGTGAGGGTCGAAGTTGAGGATATATTATTATTACCTTGGAAGTGGTGGGGGGGATTCCTGGGGGTAAGCGAGCTTGGGGGCTTTATGGCGCCGTCGCATAATAAGGTGTCTTGATGTGGCGATGAGTGAGCCTGATAAAGACAGGGGTTTAAAAACTTTTTTTTTTCAGTCGGCGTTCACAAGAGGTCACTCGAAAAACTTCCGGGTTGTTAGTGCTAGGTCACTGCTATAACCGGAGCACACCAACGACATATCATGCCCAACTCCCGCAAAAGGGGGAGAGAAAGGAAGGAGGAAAGGAAAGGAAAGGAAAGGAAAGGAAAGGAAGAGATCTGGGTTGAATATGTCATTTCTAGCAAGGGGGCGCACGAACTACTTAATAATCTACATCTTAGGAGCATTCTCCTCCTCCAAGGCAACTCCCTGCAAACCCCCCTCGATGCCGGTGGTCCCGGCACGTTCCTCCTTTTGCACAAGCCTCTTACGGATCTGAACGACCAAGTCGTCCATGCTAACGTCCACACCATTCTTTTCAGGATGGTCTTTTGACAGCCCCATCTCTTTGATCTTGACTTTGCCCTCTTTCAGCTCATCCTCGCCGAGCACGACAGCGAATGGGACCCCATTTTTCTCCGCGGCAGTGAATTGTTGAAGAAGTTTTGGTTTATTTTTATACATAAATTCGGCCTATATCTGTTAGCATCCGCTCTGGCTGGAGGGGGAAGGTGAAGAGGACCTTAACACCAGCATCCCAAAGGGTTCTGCAAACTCCCATGCGCTCTTTGAGTAATCCTGTGAACCCTTTACCGCCAAACGCCATGACGTACACTTCGACTTCATTACCGCGAACTTCGCCCGTCATGCGTGCCTTTGTAATGCTGAAGATGCGGTCTACGCCGAAGGAGATACCGACGCAGGGGACGCGGCCCTTGGCGCTGTTGGCAAACATACCGACTAGTTCGTCGTATCTACCACCTGCGGCGATCGAGCCGATGCCGATGGAGTCGTCATTAGAACGGTCGGCGTCTGGATCGTCAGATCCAGGCGCCCGCTGCGATTTGGTAGATTTGCCGGCTGGTGGGGCGGAGGCTTTAGTCACTACTTCGTAGATTATGCCGGTGTAGTAGTCCAGCTGTTTTCGAGTTAGATTTTGAGTGAATTGGTGACGAAGGAAGGGGGAGGATTACCCCGCGAGCAAGGGAAAGGTCGAAGGAGAGTTTTGGCATGACGCAAAAAACTTCGAGATAGTTGAACAGAAGGCTCATATCTTCGATGCCGCTAGCGAAAGATTCGTTGCTGGTCAGGGTTTCATCTTGTAATAACTCATCCAGCAGTTCTTTTCCACCCTTCTTCTGGACGTATTCTCCGATCTTGTCGGCGACTTCTGGATCTAATCCTTTCTCCTCTATCATCTCTTTACGAACGTCTTCCCAGGAAGCCTAGCCAATAAACACAGATCAGTAACCCATCCCAACACACAAAATCACTCGACCTACCTTATCTAACTTATCTACCGCACTTGAAATACTCCGAATCTTGTCTATCGGAACACCACAGATCTGAAACAGCCCATCGAGGATCTTCCGATGATTAATTTTGATAGTATAACTCCCCAAGTCCAGACTGTCCAAGATCTCCGTAGTGATCCTCAGGATCTCGGCATCAGGGAGCATAGGATCGTAGGTGCCGGCGATATCGAAATCACACTGGTAAAATTCCCTCATCCGGCCTTTGGTCATAGCGGGCTGATCGCGGCGGTACACCTTGGCGATGTGGTAGCGTTTTATGTTCTGGATAGATGGGTTCATGGCGAGCCAGCGTGCGAACGGGACCGTTAGATCGTAACGCAGAGAACAGATTTCTCCGCCTTGATCCGCGAGGTCGTAGATTAGTTTGGAGTCTTCGCCGTATTTACCCGTGAGAACTTCGCGGAGTTCGAAGACACTAACATCCCCAAGTCAGTTATGTTTGTTTGCTAGCTTCTTCTCCGCCAAAGGAGAGAGAAAGAGAGCAAATACGTACGGAGTATCAATAGTAACTGCCCCGTGGCGCTTAAACACATTCGTTATAGTAGAAAATATCTTATCACGGATAACCATATCCTTTCCCTCCCAATCCTTGGTCCCTTTAGGAACCTTCAACTCAAACCCTCTCTTCTCCTTCCCAGCCTTCTCTTTTCTCTTTTCTCCTTCCTTTGGCGCCCTTCCCCCTTCCTCTGGCGGCATGGCTGATTCGCTCATCGCTCGGAGGTTCAGCCTAGATAGCAGAAGTAGTGTGCGTGGCGGTGGCGGTGGGAGGGATTGCCGGAGGAGTAACGTGGTGAGTGCTCTGGTGATGGTGGGGGTTGATGAGGGGTAATGGAGGGGCATTTCGATGTTGTGACACGTGGAAACCTAAAAGTTAACAGAATACCAGTAAACAAACCCCCGAACCGCGCAACAAGTTAAACGCAATTCCCGTCCGGGGAAAGAGAAAGAAGAAAAAAGAGAAGAGAAATATTAGCACACCGACAAGGTGAGTATCTATAAATAATTATCATTTCAAGTTTCTACTCTCGTTACCATAACTGCGGTACGATACTATAATAATATACATCAATTCCCTTCCAGGCATTATTCCATCTGTAACTACCTGTGGTCTTGAGCCTCAGGGTTAGGGCTCTATGGAACCAGCCCTGACACGGGCCAAGATCTGCCAAACCAGAACTTGAGCGTGAATTCGAGTGATGGAGAGTGATCGGGTATGTGACCAGCCGGTTCGGTGGGGGACCATCGCGCTGATATTGGAACGAAAAAAATATCTCACAAAGCGAACCACCAAAGCATCACCATGAGCGACCGATTGTGACCACAGCCCTCAGGCACCAGGGCATTGGGACTCTCAATTGACTCCGAAAAGTCATTAGTTTCATATCATTACTATCATAATCATGAGCACATAAGAGCATGATGGCGATTCAGCTAAGCTGAGATAAAGCTAAGCCGAAGGGAAAGAGATGAAGAAAGGGGGCAAGGAGGTGAGGCATGGAAAAAGGGACAAAAGACGGGAACTACCCAAACCCACGACTCCGGAACAAGAGGAATAGAAAGAGTCCTAGAAGATAGGACCAAAGGAAAAAAAAGGAAAATGGGTATAAAGTTAAGTACCAAGATTCTTAAGAATCGAAGACGAAAATGAAAACTAGGCCCTGCCCGCCCTGTTATTTTCTAAGAAGGAAGAATCTTGATGAAATGGTGAAATAGTGAAATAGTGAAATAGTGAAATAGTGAAATAGTGAAAGAGGATGAGAAGAGAGAAATGATAATGTGTATCCCACGAGTGTTTTTTTTTCATTGTCGTTCGTAAATGCAAGAAGCCGCCAGATATAGATGACAAGACAAATGGAAAGAAGCAATAAAGTTTCTACATCAGAAAGTGTTTTCCGAGTGCTGGATGCAAAAGGGAAACGTAGCCTCCGAAAAAGAAAAGAAAGGAAGAGATAGCGAAAGTGAAAAAAATGGCGTCTGCTATGCAGAGCATCGAACACCCGTGAAAGCAATTGACCGAACCTAAAAACTCCGTTCATGTGCGCCCATCCTTCATGAATTATTTCAAGGTCTAAACATGCTATCCATCACCTTCCGGGCAAAGCCCCCCATCTCCCCTCCTTCTCTCAAGAGCTCATCGAACCCCTCTAACTGTCTAACCGCATGGAACATCTTGGCCACATAAGTTGTGATGCTTTCCCGTAACAGAGCAGTTTCGTTGTCCCTTCCATAAACACCACCTTTGTACCCCCCATTTCCGTTTCCGTTACTAGTACCATTCATACTGCTCGAGTTGCTAATCCTGCTTGTACTTCTTCGCTCGGTTGTCATGGCCAACCCAACATCGCTTCCCTCGGCCGCTTGACCAAAGGCAGAAGCCGCGCCCTCTCGATTCTCCATGACAGAACTTGCTACCATAGGGTCGTTGAGTGGGTATCCGCTGCCTGAGCCGCCACCATAAACATATCCATGTGTGTATCCCGTGCTAGGGCTTCCTTCTCTTGGCATCATCCCTGACCCACTGAGCGAGGAGCCCACTCCACTATCCCTTTTTCTGGTAGATATGCTTTCTGGCAAGTCCTCAAAGGCGAACCTGATCAATCTCAATAGTCTCTGACTGGGTGGGTTGGGGCTCGCCAGGTCAAGTAATTCATTCATAAGATGGATCCGAATAAGGCTCTTGAGTTGGGAGATTCCGAATTTGTCTGCCATTAAGAACAATGCGTATTTTTGTTCATCTAGTTCCTCCTCTTCGTCCATCATCTCAACGGTATTATCATAGGTGTTGAGATAGTCATAGGTTGGCTCCTCTGGTGGTTGTTGTGATTCGACAAAACTGCTGGCAATTGTTGACACGGCATCATCCATGCCACGTGGTGGAATGTTGGGGGGTGACCGTGGTGAATGGTGCATGCCATCTGGTGTAGCCTTTTTTGCTGCAACGACAACACTTGGGGATCCTGGGATGTAACCATTTGTATTCATGTTCGATGCTAGTGGGTACTCTCCGGTGTATAGGAACTCCAAGAGGGCTTCAAAAATCTTGGGGTCTTCATCTGGTAAAATAATCCTTCCTTCTCTTGCTTCCCTAAACCCCGGTCTCAGTGCCGCCTCAAACCATTCGCTTCTGGCTGCAAGGATTGCTTTGTGTCCATGAACAACATGCCTATCTGGACCGACAACCAATTCCAAATCAGAGTACTTTCGGCTATTGATTAGTGATCGGAGATTCTTCCCTACAGGATCAACAACAGACACGCCACTCGTCTTCTGGTCCCAGTAGCTCGCCGGAGCAGAAGCGGCTCGAGCAGCCGCGTGATTGGCACTAATCATAGGACCTCCTAATAAGTTACCGGTCATGGTCGGGCTCAATGGTCTTCGCATCTTCTCGCCATCGGGGTGGTATCTCAGCCGACATACGATGTCGACGGTACGTCTTGTGTTGACGACGGGGTCTCGAAGCAATATGCTATTGTCAAGCAGTCCAGGGAAGCCCCACGACAGTTGGTTCTCGCGGTAAACAGCGACCGTGCTCTTGTCCTTCAACTGTCGGCCCTCAGAATTGAGGATCACAAACTGCAAGTAACGGATGTCTCGAGTCCAGGTCCGCTCCTGGAGCTCATTGTCGGTCATAGCAACGTAAAGGAAAATACCATATACCCGATTTCCGGCAGAGTCGACGTTTTGCTGGAAGAGCATTCGCCAAACCCAACCGTCTGGGTGGCCAAAATTTTGTGAATATCTGTAGCAATTGTCAGCCTAAAATTCCTTCAACAAACACCGCGAGTTTAAAAGTAGCATACGTTTCGAAATCTGCCGATAAATCAACGTTTCGCCATCGATACTACACGGTTAAACAAAATTAAAAAATTAAAATTAGATTTAGTCAACAGCGGAGCTCGCAATAAAACTTACCACCCAAGTGACGTATTCTGATGTAACGGAGTTGATCTCCAGAGTCATAGGAGACAAGGGAATGTGAACTATGGATGCTGCCATTTTGATTGCTTCCACCTCAATTCGTCGTACATAAAACGGCTAACTCGATTCCGCCGATGCAGTGAGCGGTGCAAGCCCGTCCGACTTGCTGGTAACTCCTCTGAGTCTTCGTAAAGGGGAACTCAAGGTAGGGCGTAGTTTCGGGAATGGTAGCCCCGTTTATGGAAACACTGTACGTGCAGATAGAGGGAGAGGAAGCACTCGGTGAGGGAGGATGGCCCTGTTGTGTCAATGTCCGCTCGGGAGGGACGCTACTGTGCCTAACCTTCTAGCCATGAAGCGAATTAGAATTTGAATCGCGAGGTTTGGGAGAACTCGATGGATAAAACAAGAAGAGGTCTATTATATACCGGAGAATATGACTATCTATGGACGAAGGCAGGTAAGACGAGAGCAAAGCGCAAATAAATTTGTGGAACACGTTTGTACCGCACGTTTAAAGTGACCTGTTTAAAAAGGGAAAAGAAAAACAAAAAACTTTTTATGGTGTTTGTTGACCCCACCCTAAGCTCGCTTTGCTTGCTTGCTTGGGGGGACTATCAAAAAAAAGGGAAAAAGCAAAGCAAAGAGCCTCGACGTGTGTGGGGTGCGGGTGCTGGGTACGACCTGGCTCCGTACGGCCGCGAATGTGGATGGTTTACCGGGAATGAGGGAGTGAGTGATTGAGCTGACCGAGCACACAGCTTAGTGAGGGTGCGAGCAGAGGAATGATCAACAAAGGAGGAATTGGGTGTGTGTGTGTGATGGGAGTGGAAGAAGGAAGACAAGATGTGAGGGAGGGGTGGTGATGGAAGGAGCGAGGGGTTCAAGGGGGCACGGGCTGGAGGTAGCTGGGGGGGGGGGGGTTACAGTAAACCGCACGGCGAAGCAGCAGCGAAGGGAGGATGGGGTGGTGGTGGGAAAGAGTGAGTGCGAGAGAAGGCGAGAGAGAAAAAAGAGGCAGCGGTGTCACGGAGAGGCAGGCGAGAGCAGAATAAAGTATCAGAAGCGTGAAAGAGTTGATAGACACAGGGAGAATGAACGAGCGAACGAAGCAAGCAAGCAGCAAGCAGGCAAGCAAGCAGCAGCAGCAGCAGTCCGGAGAGCAGTGCAGACTAGATCGCCGGCCACGCTGGCCAGCGAAGCCCGAAGAGAAAGGAAGCCTGCCATGTTGTTGTCATTGTACTGTACATAGAACATCCCTCCACCCTCTTGCCCACCCCCTCCCCCCGTTCAATTGACCAAGGGCCAGCCAGCGAGCGGCCCAACCCCAGCCCAAGCGGCGTGTATTTTTCCCTCACTGATAGTGAGCGGCCACATCGGGGCGAAAGTGCACACAATCAATGCGTTCTAATTAGAGCATTTTAGCAAGCATTCTTCTACAAATAGAGAGCGAGAGATAGAGAGCGAGTGCTGGTATAGGTTCAGGGAGAGATATTGGAAGTATAGAATGCGGATATCGGTAGGGTAGGGTACGATAGGAACGAACGAACGAACGAACAAATGGAGGGAGTGAGTGAGACGGGGAGAGAGTGGAGACAGAAGGGGGTGGCGGTGAGTCGGCGGCCAGTGAGTCTCATCTGCTTCCTGCTTGCATACGTGTTCAGGCGTGGTGAGTGTCTGTCCATCCTTCTGCACTCTAGCTCCCTAAACTTGCGCCAAATGTGTGTGAGCACGAAATTCTGTGTGTGGTCTGTTCTATCTATATGTGCGCTTAGCATAAATTTCTCTAATTGTGTGGGTGGGAGCTCGTTCTATCGGTGGCCTGTGGAGAAGGGGATATCTGGGGAGAACAGGAAAAAAAATGATAGCGAGGAGGAAGGAAGGGAGAAAAAAAATAAAACCGGATGGTTGATGGGAAAGCGGTTCTGCGTTGTCGCAGCACTTGCCTTCGCCCCCGCCTAAACCCCTCCCTCCCTCCATTCTTTTTTTTCTATCAACTTTTTTTTCTAAAAAGTCCTTTCCTCTTCCTACTCGAGTATCTCCCCTATGACAGGCCGCCTGGGCGTGCGTGTTGCCTCCCAGCAAATCGAAGGCTGCAGCTCTTTCGCAGCTGGGATAAAGTGGGTATCCCTTCGTTTCGTTGCCATTCGCCAGGCGATGAATGGCCAGCTGTACAGCAGATAGACGCAACAAAGCAGAAAACTAATTTGAATCCCAAAGCTTTAGTGTGATTACTCGGCGTTGGCCTCCGTCTGGCAAATTCGGTCCCATCCTCTTGCCACAACGTTCGTATGCAAACGCTCACCTTCATACAATCATGACTACAGGATAGAATTGCAATTGCAATTTTGGGGCAGGCTGTATCCTGGTATGTGGGAAGGGAGGGGAAAAAAACATATGTCACTACTTGAGTAACGTATGGAAAGCTGCGAGAGGGGAAAAAGTGCTTGTGATGGATTCCGCATACATGTTATGTATGTACGGCCCATGTATAGTCCTACCGATTCGGTGGTTCTTGAGATACAGTGCGGTACTATGTCACTCGCACCAAAAGCTACCAATGCCCTTCTAAGCCCAGCCCGGCAGTATCATTGATCTCTCGCAGGAAAGTCAGAGCCTATAGCTGTTGAATCACACCTCCCGTCTCCTGAGGTCAGTCCTGTCTGAAAGTCTTGACACTATATCACTAGCCCGATAAGGATCTTGGATCTTCCATACAGAGGTTCCCACGATCCTCACGAGGCGACGGAATGCCATCAGGAGGGTGGGGAAAAATAATAATTGCATCCTTGTACGAAATAAAGTGCGTGATACTTATTTACATTCCTCAACCATGTTGAAGGGGAAAAAAACAGAAAGAAAAGACAGGGCAATCCAAGATTCATGCAATTGAATATGGACTCGAGTAGCTCCTCATCTCAGTAAAACTCGTGGCTCCCATCTATTTCCCTAAATGCAATATATATAGTAGTTTTAGTCGAATAGTTTACTAGCGTGCACGACCTTAAGGACTATGATGAGACAGTACGAGTGATAGCAGCCGCCTTCAACATTAGCACTACCGGTATAGCGCTTGCTTGCGCCTTGCGTTTCTTAAGCCGATCAACGCAGGGCCTACACCCCCGCCATCTCGAGCGAAATACTTGTATCATAGCAGATCGCCAGACACGTCGCTCAGCACAGTACTCGAGTACTGGTATCTCACTCCCCCGCCTCCTGCTCCTCTTGGCTGCACGGTACTCACTTCCACCACCGCCACCACCACACTCCATCTCCCTATGGCTGCCGATCCCAAACCCAATCTGTCTACAACCGTATCCCAAACAACCTCTTCTAGTCGGAAACCCTCATGCAACAAGTTTAAGGAAATGGGGGGGGAGGGTATTTAGGGAGGAGAGTTGTTGTCCAATACCTTGATAAAGCGAAAGTCCCTCCCTCCCTCCCCGCCATCACGATCTGAATATCTCCCCCCTGCCGATCTCATCAACATTTGCCTCCCCACCACCCAACTCAAACCCTCAAAACGCCAGCCCCCCCCCCCTACCTCCCCAAAGCTGCCTCATATGCGCCATCAATGCCGTTTGGGTTGCCAACACTCCATCTCATCTTCCCCAGAGTTCCGCCGGTTTACTGTAAGCCACCGATGAGAAGTGCTAGAATAATCCCTAGCTCGTTATACGTCTCTCATTTCAACAGTTCGGAAGCCAGGAGGAAGTTGGTTGTCGGCACTTATTTACTCACGGTATATTTTTGTGGGTGCGGGTGCTGTGGTAGTATCTGGGTACTGGCAACACACCACATACCGGTATGCACACGCACTCGCACATGCAAAAGCATTGAAGACCCGAACACAAAAAAAAAAAACTCTCACATGCAAGGCAGAACAGGCAGCACTTTCATGAGAGACAGAGGAGGCACAGTATTTGTTCCGTAGTTACGGCAGGTTGTTAGAAAAAATAAATATCCAATTCTGCGCAATTGTCTTTATCCCCCAGGGAATTCAACAGGTTAGGTAATTTCTGTACTTTTTTTGTTTTTTTTTCGTTTTTTTCTTTCTTTTCCTTCCAGAAACAAAAAATCGAGATTATAGAGTAGAAGGGCATGATACGGTAGAAGGCAAAAGGGTGAAAAAAGGGTGAAAAAAGGGAAAAAAAACTCGCCAACAAGAATGATACGAAGATACCCTTTCTTAAATAAAAACGCACCCAAGACAGCCCCCTTACCAATAGACTGCCCCATTCCTTCCTTTGAATCCTTTCCCTTCCCTGCATAACCGGTGTCTCGCCAGAGAAAGAGATAAAATCACGTGAGCTTAGCGATCCAATCCGAGCACTGCAACGAGAAAAAAAACAAAAACACCGAACGTTAAAAAAGCATAGGAAGAAAAAATAAAATAAAAAAATAGGCAATAAATACGCTTTAAAGGAAGGGTTGGGCTATGATAATGAAAAAAAAAACGGTATGGGTATGGGGAATTTGAAAGACAAAACGACGGACAGGGAGGTGGGGTTTGGAGGGGCACACCAAACGAGAGCACCGGCATTAAAAAAAGAGAAAAAGAAAACAAAAACTAGCCAACCCTCCACTGCCAACGCATGCGTCAACGACCCAAAAAAAGGAAACACAAGAACCACCACCACCCATTTCTTGAAAGGCAAAGAGAGGGAAACAACTACTGGTACCGCCATAAATCAAAACAAAAAAATACAAAAAGCACTTCGGGAATGGCTTTTTTTGGTCCATGATATCACATCAAGGAAAGTCGGTTCATGCCATCCATTTTTTTTCCTTTTTTCGGCAACTCCTCAACCCTGCTCCTCCGTTCTGTGGTTCACCCGCAGGATCACATCCGTTGCTTCTTCCGCGCTTCTCTCAGGATTCCCTTTCCAGTTCTCCAAATGCTCCAAAAACACCGTGGTAGGAAAATAAATAAACGTATGTATAAAAAGCGAATATGATTGATGTGGGCGTGTACATTTGCGACGTGTTTCTTTTCTCCTTTTCCCTCCGTCATCGAGGTAACATATCTCTTTTCTCCTGGTGCTCTTTGATTGTCGTATCTTATTCGGTGACGTGATAAGAAGCCTCCCAACCCCGCCGCGCGTGTACCCCTCCCCCCGCCAACCACCCAGAAAATTTCCCCCGTCTATTCCTCCATTTGGCCAAAGACACCGTCCTCTTCCTCTTCACTTCTCCCTCGCCTTTTCCATACCTCTTCCCTGTCCTCGTCCTCGTCCTCATCCTCGTCCTCATCCCCCTCCTCCTCATCCCCTTCCTCGTCTTCATCACCATCTTCCATCATCATATTCCTTCGCTCCTCTAGATCTTCCATCCGTACATCGTCCCCCTCTTCCCCCTCTTCCCTTTTCATCTCCACGACATCGTTCAATGGAGGTCCCAAGAAACCCGGCCTGCCGGAAACGGGTGGAGAGCTCAGTCCAGCGATTCCTCTCGGGACACTCCCTAACGGCACAGTAGGTCCCATAACGGGAGTGTTAAACGAACAGCTCAGTAACTCGATAGCCGCAGCAAGCGCTTCATCCTCCGGAGTTATAGTTGTTGGCTTAATAGCCGGAGAAGTCATGTGTGATCCTCTAATGCTACCAACGGAGCTCCCCGCACGTGGTCTTGAAGGTCGGTGATGTGAAAAGTGGCTAGGGAATGCTGTTGAATTGGGTGCGCTTCCTGCCAAGGCTCCACTCCCGCCTGGAGCTTGGTAAGACCGTGAATATGACCCTGATGAATATCTCTTTCCCGGTTTGCCTGCTCCATTACGGATTCCTCTGGGCGTAGGTAATGGGCTTGTTGCATCTGAACCCGAGAACACTGATGGTGGAGGTGTAGTATCGTCTGAGCTAGATGAACTGTCATTTGTTGAGGAATTACTCTCGTTATTTGATGCACCCGATGATGAAGCCGGAGGGGTTGTTGTTGGGTTCATTGAAACTAATATTGAAGCTGCTTCGAGGAGTTGTACTTGCTGGTGCTTAGAAATGAGAAGCTTGGACGTGTAGGACCATTCGGGCGTGTGCTCCCATCTATATTACGGCCACAATGTCAATACCCAGGCCAAAAATACGGCTCCCGACTGCCCTTGAAGGGTACGGGGGTACGAAAGACATTGAGTTGGATATATATGTTCTGCCTGTTTCGGCCGGGGCTGCGAAGCGAGATAGGAAATTGAGAGATAAAGTTTGGGAAGAGATGTCCAATCAAAGTGTGGGGTAAGAGCAGTGAACTGTAGCTCTTGTTCTTGCGAAACCAGTTAAGAAGGACACAGAGGGGGAGACAAACAAATGTTTGGTCAGACAAGAACTATGCTTATACCCCTTCCCACACTTATCACACTTGAGCTCACTCCCACTTCTTGCCCTAGTAACCCTTCCCCCAGCACCATCACCGGATTCCCCTAGATGAACATGAGCCCCCTCGCTTGCCCTCCTACTTCGTGCCGGCCGACCAACGTCAGAGGCATGGCCCTCTGCAATTGCGCAGTCACCAGTGCCAACAAGGCTACCAACTTTCCTCGCAAAGGCAATCCCCGAAACAGCTCCTCCGATACCTCCAACACCCCCGTTCAGTGGACCAACAGTAGGCAGACTACTCGGGGGGCTCGGATACCCTTCCATCCCACCGATACCGACACCGCCATTCAATACCTTCGCACTACCCGGGCTCCTCCCCATCCCACCAGCCGGAACCGGGAGAGCAAATGGTGTCTCGCTCCCATCTTTTACAGCTTGTACGACCGCTGCGATATTTGCTCCGGACGTTGAAGACATGCTCTTCCTCCTAGTAATCCTATGGCTAGACCCCGATGACCCTAACGGCGGCCGATGGTGCGACGATGATGACGACGACGACGACGGAGGAGGAGTCTTTACGGGAACGTCCTTGATGTGTAATGCCGGAGGTCGGTTCGGTGTCGATGGTGGATGGTAACGTGGAGAGAGTGTGTCCTAATTTGTTAATTAGAACCCTTCGTTATCCTCTATCCCTTTTTTTTCCTTCCGTTTTTCCCCTTCCCCCCTCCGCTCCCCCCTGCCTCCCTCCCGGCAGTCCCTAGTTCCTACAGATCTCTGGAGAGAGGAAATAAAATGGGGATGAAAAGATAAGCTCTCGGTCAGTCCGTACCTTTGTAGCCGCCATTACCCTCTTCTCTTCCTTCTATGGTACTGTTTAGCGGGTAGGTAGATAACTCCTGATTTGATACTTTTTTCCCCCGTTCTCCCCTTCTTTCCTCCGCTTATCTTTTGCGCTTCCTCTCTCTGTCTGTGTGCGTACCGTACAATATTATCCAAACCCCGCAACCGGAGTTGAGTAGTGCTTGCTCCCTATACTGATTGCTCCTTCCTTCTCAGCCCTTTCTTTCTCTGCTTCTCTTCTTCCCTCCTTCTCTCTTTCTTTCTGCCCTTCAGTCTTCCTTCTCTGAACAAGCGATGGAACAGGGAGTGCCAAAAAGATAGTTCGAAGAGATGGAAAAGAGTGGGAAAAAAAAGGCTAGTGCGCCCGCAAAACCTAGTGGGCAGGGTATAAGGAAGAAAAAAATTATAAAAAAAATCGATGCGGAGAAAGGGAAGGGGAGGGTGCTTGCTCGCGCGGTTCGTAGATAGGTCGGTTGGACAGGAAGAAAAATCCCCTTCTTTCAGACCAGAAAAAAAAAAAGGGAAAAAAGAAGGAAAAAAAAGAAAAGATCAGCCCTCCCTCTTTCAATTAAATACGGATTTGGAAAGCGCTTGGTTGAATTGGAACAACCTCTCTCTCTCTCTCTCTTTTTTTTCCCTCACTCTTGCTTTGCTTTGCTTTGATTTTTAGGCACTATTTTCGCACAACGAACGGTTTACACCGCTGTGAACTCGCGAATAAATAATAAAGAAGACTATTTGGAGAGTTTCGTGTAGTATCGGCTTGCACCTGTATGTAGTCGAGTGTATAAACAGGAGGAAGCAACAGTGAGAGGAAAGTGAGCAAGAATGCAAGATGCAAGACGGAGAGGAAGAAAAACGGTATCAACGATTATCCGCTAAAACACCACTCAAATTATGTTATCAAGATCCGCAGCCGCGGGTTTTATGTATGATATGGAGTGTGGGGGTGTGTGTGCTTGATATCTCTTTCTTCTCTTCCTTCCCTTCTCACTCTCCTTCTTGTTCCTCCTCTCCTCTTGTTTTCGGAGGCTGGGGGCGGGTTTAGTACTTGCACTGTATCTGGGAAGCTGCAAGAAAAAAAGAAAAAATCCCCGAAGAAGTATCATGCAGTACCAGAGGAACTGTAACAGCCTCACAAGGACCAAAACCATTTATTTCATTCCTTTTCCCTTCTATTCCCTTCTCATCGAGGAAGGAAGTCTAACTTGAACAAATCGGTTACTCATACAAAATCGCGCGATCACGAGGGGGCACCCCCCTCCCCCCCTGTTGATGAAGATAAGGGGGGGGAGTTGGGGGGGGAAGGAAAAGGAGAAAGCTCCCTCCTCCGCCTCCTCCTCCTCCGCCTCCTCCTCCTCCTCCTCCTTCTCCTCCTACCCCCCGACCTTACCTTACCGTACTCAAGTACTTGTCTCTTTTTTCTTTTTTTCTTTCCTCTTGAAATGCACCATCCCCCATACTGTTGTGAAGTTGCAATGTATTGTACCGGCAACCAAGGCAGGGTCGTGGAGGTCCGCTTTCGTGAAATTGAGCCCAATTGAGTCCAATTGGCACCTTTTTCCCTCTTTTACTCACTTACCAGGACTGGGCTACTTACTAGTTAGTACTGCACATACTCGAGTACCATTTACCAACATACCAGACCTCTTCTCAAACCTAGCTATCTGACAGGATAGATTTACAGAAAAGCATCGTCCCCAGACGACGTCCCGAATCCCACGCTCTTCCCTCCCCTCCCTTAAAGAGTGGAAGGACAAATAACCCAAGCTCTTCTTTTTTTTTCAATTCTTTTTTTATTTTTTGTGGTTGCATCGATGAACGAACGAGTGAATGATGGGACTTGAATGAATGGGGGTTTCTTTTCTTTTTCCTTCTAAATCCCTGAACATGCAGCCGACACCGAGAGGAAAGAGCAGGAACCACCTTTTTGAACCCCACCCTCTTTTTCTTTCCTTCTTTTTTCCTTTTTTCCGCTTGATTTTTCAGAGGCCTTTTGGGGGGGATTCCTTTTCTTTTTTCCCTTCTTTCTCCTTTCAGGAACGGGTTTAGTGGGTTGGTTGAGGTTCAAGAGGAAAGGAATGGCGGAAGAAATTAATTCCTTTTGGTAGGGTACGGTATCGATGGAGGTGATGTTATGGCGCATACGGTACTGTACCCGTGCCGTGCTTCATTGGCAGAGGACCCTTTCCGTATATGATACCGTGCAGTACTTTACAGGAGGACAGGCTCGAGGGATTATGTAAAGCTTCCCTACTGGATGGTTTCTATTGCACCGGATCGTAGTTACTAATGATGATAACTACAGCTCTGACTACCGTATGGTAATTGGACTGACTCCGCTACCGTATTTACTACAGCACGACGGCTCTACTGGCAACTAAAAACATACCAACCATTCCCTACCCGCCAGCTATACATGCCACGGTACCTTAGTGTACTATCCCCAACCTAAACACACCAACGGTAGTATGATATATTGTACCAAAGAAACCCCACAAATTCCAATTCCCATCACAAGATCTCCATGACTACCGGCAGCAGAAGAGCCGAAACTCAAAAACCAGAAAAAGCCGAAGAGGCTTGGTTGAAACAAAGGGGAGAAAGGAAAGAAAAAAAATTGCGGGTAATACAATTAAAAAAAAAAAAAAAAAAAAAAACCTCCAAGCACCGAAAAGAATGGAATACCGGTATATATATAAAAAATAAGACAAAACGGGACATGAAAAGAAAGGAAAAGAAAAGAAAAGAAAAGTCCCCCATGTTGGAAACGAAACTGCATCGAAACTATTAGAATATCTCCAAAATCCGATTTTTCTATTCCTATTGTGGCATCCCGGTTCCTTCTTATTCACCTTTTGTGCCTGCCTTCCTTCCTTCCTTCTGCCCTAGGGTAGGTTCGTCAGGAACCAAACTGGCCGCGATCACATTACACGACACTGCACTGCACTATTACACTGCATTTCTTGAGTACTGTGCGGGCAGGTATGGCAGTCCTAATGGATAGATATAGTATTTCTCCTCCCCAATAATCCCTTGGGCGGGGAGAAGAAAAAGGAAAAAAGGGATTCTACCTACATATATAATATTATATACTGGGGCAGGGAACAGTTAACCTGAACGGATAGGGATATATTGGCTGGCTAAACTTAAATAACTGTTCAATCACTTCTTACTGGACCCTGTATATACTCAGTGGAGTAGAGTACAGTACCGCCCCTCAAGGCTTTCCCACTCTCAGGACGGGACGGGGAACTATTGTATGATACTCGTCGGGGGGTCAACTAAAAATCGGCAGGGGTGACTACCTAAATTCTCCGTTAAAAAGTTGTTCCGCAGACGGGCGACAGTAAGTTATGATAGTAAGTTAACTGGGAGGGACGGAACACAATATCCGTCAGTTACGGCAGACACTAAGAAAGAGTATTAACTTATACGAAATCACAGTAACAAACATGAATGATGATAATATTATGATAACAACAAAGAAATAAAGGACATAAAAACCAGAATCGCAGGTTAGCCCAATGTTATACGACTCGAGTAACGAGTACGGCATTTCCTAACCAAGATCACGATCATCCGATCAAATAATAAAAACACAATTTAATTGTCACACACACACACACACGCACACCTTCTCTTGTTTCCGATTTTCAATGTGATCCCCCCTCTCCTCCTTCCTCACCCGCCCGGTGCGAGAGATGGCTGGCTGGATGGATGAATATATACCAAGATCTACCCGGCGGCGTTAAGGCGCCGCCACGGTCGAATGTTTAAGTCATTCCATAGGGATGAAGTTAGTTCTACAGTATAGTTATACACCGCCCGCTCGCTGTCCCCCGGGCATCATATCATACTCGGACTCGTTAATCTGTTACTGTATGTAACCCATTTTCCCCGCAATATCGGTATTATAATATGTATAATAAATAGTTACGTGCATAGTGAGGAAGCGGGACCTAGCTATAATAACAATAAAATATCCCCCAGAATTATTTCCCCCATATCATACCAATACCAGTATACCGGTATATATCACACTCGACAATTCCATTCATTCATCCATGCAAATGCCATAAAAGAATCCCAGCCAAGATGCCATGGATTTGAAAAACCCTGAATATTGTAAGCCAACTTATTACCGTCAGGCATCCGAATATGGATACCGTGCTTTATGAATTTGTCAGGTTTCAGGGTCATCCGTATTATAATATATAATTAGTACTAGCGGTTTTTTTAAGTATCCGGACACCTTGGCGCCAAGACACATACAAATCCGCGCCAAGGTGTCCGGATATTAAAAAAAACCGCTAGTACTGTACGTGCGGGGGGGGGAAATTCGGGAAAATATATATATATATATATATATCTTTTCTTTCTCAATTATATATAATCTATTCCCATTCTAACCCTCACTCCCATTTGTATAATACTAGTTACCAGTATAATACTACAAGTGCAAGAACCTGCCAGTCCAATTACAAACACCTTCCCTGCCATACCCCCCTCCCTACTGATGGTAACCTTCCACACAAAGTGACAAAAGTCGAGTAAATACGATTCATCATCGCACCAGGCTAGCTAGCTAGCTCGGGGGGGGGATAAGTAAATACTGTAAATACCATGCTGCAACGAATGGGATATGATACGGTATGGTATGGCAAGGTATGGGGGGTAAAAGTATCTTAAGTATTATACCATGACGTTTTTATTATTATTTATTTTGCGGCAATTTTTTTTCAACGATCTGGTTGTGTATATTGTATCATATGCAGATGCGGACCACTCTTTTCAAAAAAAAAAAAAAAAGTATAATACGAGTGCTGTATCATAATATTAGTATGAACATTCGTACATGGGGGATAAGGTACTGTACCTAACCTAACCTAAGCCATGTACAGTATACTAGGGGTTTTCAAAGTTAAAAAAGTTGACGAAAAGTAGGTTACTGTGGCGTTTTGGGTAAGCTTGGCATACACAAAAATGGTTAATATACAATCACTTTACCATACCATACCATACATTTTTTTCAGGTAGAGACGGAGGTCAGGAGGTCGGTAACGAGCCAAGATCAGAGTTTTGGCTTTGGTAACGAGAGAATACTTCCATGCGGGTTAAGTACCTGGGCCTTATTAACCACCAACAAGCCAAAGGTATCTCAACTTCTTAGTAGAAGATAGGAATTTTCTTCGCTCTTACAGTATTATACTGGCTCAAGAAAAATCTGTCCCCAGCTTTTAGAGATATGCCCATCCATCCCCCAATGCCGAGGGGAACAGACTTGTTATTTAAGCGAGTACATACCAAACTTGCTCACTTTACTCAATCTCATTTTTGGGGGCTTCAAATATGCGACTTGAAATCTTCTGATACAATTGGCCACTGTTAATATGTGCCCTAATGCACACTAATGCATGGCTGGGTGCCGATCATTTTACCATTGTCTCTCTTCTGAACTTTGAAAACCCCTACTGGGTAGCTTGCTGTATTGGTATTATATAGACTACAGGTAGGGGTTGTTTATTCATCTCCTCCCCCCCCTTTGACTGGTTAAGTTTGTTTTTCCCCTTCATCCGAGATCCAGGACGAATCTTTGATCGATGATACAGTGCTGCTGCCGCGCAGTGCGATGTGAAGAAAAGAAAGAAAAGGAAAAAAAAACGAGGCGTGAAAGAGGGATTATTTTTCGGGTATCATATCATGCTTCTCTTTTTTTTTTTTTCTTTGCACGTCGAGCGTTAGGTTATTGTGTGACAGTCACGGTACAGTAAAACTCGGACTGGAATGCCGTATGATAGTACTAGTACTATAGCGTAATCTCTCTCGTTCGGTCGTATTTTAATTTTTGGCCCCGGATCCGGATGGGCTGGGCATAGATTTTTTTTTTCCGATGGATTTGATGGATTTGATGGGTGGATAGATAGATGGCTCATGGTGCTGGAACTAGGTGCGGGAAATCGGCTGCCGGGGGTCTGGTTCGTCTGATATCGGGCGTGGTGGACGATGGATGGGCGGCATGATGTGCAGGAAAATCAAAGTTTCCCCACGGTATGCACGCAAAAGCGAAGCCGATCACTCATTTCGAACCAAGAATCCAGCAACTCCGCCGCCACCCATCCTGAGGCATAAAATTACAACTGGAAATGATGGAACGTACTACAGCGACGTGGTAGAAAAGAAAGGGGGAAAAAGGAAAAGGCAAATATGGAATTGGGGGATGTAAAAGAAAGTACGAGTATATGGTACGATACAAGCATGAAGCAAAGGCCTTTTTCTTCTTCCCCGATTTGCTCCAAGACCGATTGTGAAGAGCATTGAGAAAAGAAAAAGAAGGGAAAGGTCGAAAATCAATGCAGATCTTACAGTCCATCCACCCAATCCCTCCAGTTCTCACCAGTCGTCCTTTAAATAAATTCAAAGAAACACCAACTCCTGCATCAAGATTTTTTTCACCTCCCATCCTTCTCACGTAACCCCCCTCTCCACCCATCAGGCCTTTCTACAATCCAGCTTCCTTCCACCCTGTAACGTCCCATTCCTTCTCCCCCGTTTTCAAGTGCGCTTGGCTCGGCCTCGAAAGCGTGGAGTCGACACTAGCTCTGACGTCCGCCTCCTCTAGCTGCTGCTGCCGCTGGTTCCTCTCCAATTCCTCCTTCTCAGCTGCCTGTACCTCTTCGCTGTCCGGAGCAAAGTTCCCAGCGCCTCCACGACCACGCCATTGTCGTAGGGACACGGGCCTTTGCTTTTCGGTCGCTGGCTCGGGCGTTGGTATCGACATGGTATCCGTGATGGTGGCCCCTTGGGCTGCGAGCTCTGATGGCTGGAACCAGTTACCGGCACCTCCACGTCCCCTAATTGTTCATGGTGGGTTGGTTAGCTTTGAGCGGGAATTGGGGGGGGGGGTTCAGACTTCTCATGTGTTTGATCATGAGGTAAGGGTGGAATAGCGGGGTGGTAGAGGTGGAGGGGGTGGGGTTGATCATTAGGGTAAGGGGATTAGTTACATGTGCTTGTATTCGCCTGCTGGAGGGGTCGCTGCCTCGTCTGCAGCGAGCTGGTTTGCAGAACCAGTTAGCTTTGACTGTTGAGCCTCCAGGTCCTCTTCCTATATCAAAACGGAGACTTTAGCTTCAGCCCTCAATAACCCTGCATCTTCTCACGATTGATCCTTTCCTGGAGGGCCTGTATATGAACAGCCAGGTAATTATCAAGGTGTTTGTTTTCTACCATACTCTTTTCTGAAGCTCCTCCTTGGAAATCATGTTTCCAGCACCACCGCGGCCCGTCCATACGTATTCGGAAGACATGATGTCTGTTTCCGGAATTTCTATTTTCTCGGAGGGTTGGGGTAGAACCAATGCCTTGGGAATGGTAATTAAAATAAAATAAAAAGCACGATGCTGTATGTGTTCTGCAGCTGATTGATAGATTGGGCGAGTAAGAGGGGGAGAGAGCAGGAGAGAAGGAGGGAGAGGGAGAGGGAGAACAAGGGGTGGGGGGTGAAAGTGCGTAGGTGCGTGTGGGAAGAGTAGTTTTTTAAAAGGAAGTTACCCTTCTTATTGGCTATCAGGTTGACAAAAAGGAAGTTGTAATTTCGGAAAACGTTGGGTGCATGTGCACTTCTTCGCCTGATAAGGGAGATGTCTGGGCATGCATCCACCCACATATCCCATCACAGCCAGAGTGGGGGGGGAGGAGGCGAGGGCTACAAAGCCCGGCAGGAAGTTATGGGACAGTTATTTGAGGTTAACTAGATAAATATATCCCTGTCTGTTTTGGTTAATGGGTTCCTACTCTTGTACTGCCTTGTGGGAGGGCGGGAAGTGGTAATGTTAAATTTGTGATAATGCTCGGGTGCTGGTAAAAAAAAATAAGGGTCAGAAAAATTCGATCTACCCCATCAACTTCATTTCCTTGGCAAACATTCGATCATTTCATCTCACATTCTTTTTTTTCTGTTCTCTTTGTTGGGAGAAAAGGCAACAACAACACCCCAAAGCATCGGACATGCATTTTCGCGGTAAGAAAAGAGAAAGAAAAGAAAAAAAGTGAGATATTCAAACATCCCGGGCATAACATTTACGGTAAATATTTATTCCGCTCTCACCTGTCACATGTAACATTGCAGATCATTATCCCTAATGTTAGATCAGTCCTTAAGCCAATATAATATTATGTGTTTTTGACATGTAGGCGAAGAACGAAATGTCAGGCCTCAACGCACAACGACCGACCCACCCGCTGGCTGACTGACAGAGTTCTCGTGCAATTATTTTGAATCATTGGCGGCACAATGTAACTTAAGCTGTACGAGTTCGTAGTATCGTATAGATTGTTAATTGGGCTGAAAGCTGTCCTTATATATTAATCTGCTTTTCCTAAGCAAGAAAAAAAAGAACAAGGCCAATGACCGAACAGATCGTTTGCTTTTCCGCTCGGACGGACGGGCAGACAGACAGACAGACAGACAGATAGATAGATAGAATACCCGTATGTATGTACTCAAGTGTTCGTTCCCATCGTGTATGTGGGGTTTTTTTATTATTTTTACCTGAGAGGAGCCCCGTCGGTCGGTCGGTCGGTCGGTCGGTCAGTCAGAGAGGGAGAAAACCTTCAGAGGTGATTCATTGGTGTTAGTTCCGGGCAACAGCGATATCAGGACATCAAGCTTGCACGACGGGATTTCACCGCTTTGCAATTCTAGTTTTCGCCTCACGTACGAGCGGTCTAAGTACGAGCACTGTGTGGGAGAGGTGGGGGGGGGGGGAGAGAATCTCACAGTTCAGCCTTGCTGCACTTGTACGGTATTGAACTGTATCGTACATAACGCAAAGCAGCCTTCTAGGAAAGAAGGAAGGAAAGGAAAGGAAAAGAAAAAAACTTCTCAAGACATTGTGCCCGTACGGGAAATACTACAGCGACAGCACTGCTGTGATAAACCATTCGAGAAGAAAACGAAAGTTAATATCGTTACTTATAACTCTCAAGGTCCATCGACCCCCAATCGACTATCAAGCCAAGCCGGCACCGGTTAGAGCTGCTTTGCCTGCCAACAACAGCAACAGCAGCAGCAATAGAACTCGTCTGTGCCGTCCTTGGAGCACATTACGATATAGAAGTTGAGATAGATGGAGAATGAATCTCGTATCAGCAGACTGAGGCAAATGAATTGCCGTGACATGCTAGTACTGTAGGTAGCCGAAGTCTATGAACTCTTTAGCGGGCTGAATTATTGCATACAAAATAGCTGCGTCACCAACAAGCACGGAGCACTGCACTACGTGTTTTTTTTTTTGTTGAGTTCTTGCTTTTAGGTTATTTTTTGTGTGAGAGCGCAAACTCTTTCTTCTCGGAAGTGATGTCTAGGGTCACGTGTGTAGAATGGAAGGAGGGAGGGGGTGTGCGACTTTCACTCCTACTTGCCCCATAAATAGTTCAAGGAAGCACGCCTATTGGTTGGGCGCAATGTAGGGTGACAGGAAAAGCTCGGGCCATTGGCTGTTTGTTTTACATCAAAAAGAGATATCCTCAGGAACTGACAACTCAACACTGCCAGACTAAGAAATTTTCCCAAGCTGGAGTTATGGGCGCTACGTGAATAGCGATCTCCCGCTGAAGTGAAAGTGTCGAGCACTTGTATTGTTAATCTGTTTTTTAGTTATGCCATGGCGTGGTAAGATCTAGAGGTGACTTGTGATCTGATATGAGTGTGCCTTGGGGGACGGTATTTGACAACCATCTTTCGCCTTGAGTATGAGTGCTTTCCTCGGCATCATCATTTCTGTTCTATTTCTTTGCAGACTACTCTCGACGTGTCTCCTGGCTTGGTTCGTCGTGGGGGAAAGACTGGATTCCCAGCAGCTGAGAAGGGCGGTGGCTAGAGACAGCCCACTTTCGGTGCAAAGGGGCCCTGGCCCCTGTCTCTTGTCCTATGATAGTATGAGACCTGAGTAGATTACATCTACAATTCTTGTTCATCGCCTACCTGCCCACGGTACTTACAACACCGGCATTGACGAATTATTGTACCAATCCTGCATCAAACACTTCCCCCTCCCCCCCGAAAAAAAGTGTCAACTCCCTTTCCAAACGGCACAGTATCTCAAAGACCACCTGGCAAAACATCTGCCACGCGATACCCATGCACATCCATCCTTCAACACATTCAACCCTACATTCAGTAGACGCCGCCACTTCCGGCAACGCCTGCCGACAAAACCAACCAACCAAACTACTCGCCACATACTCTGCAGTACGGCTGCTTCCGCAAACTTCCCATATGGTACCCTTTTCAAAATACTGCCACCAACCCTTGGAAACTGTTCGCTGGCCCTCTCTTTCTATCACTCAGTTAAGAAACAAATTGTGATAAATGTTTGCAAGCTCCCGCGAGACACACATCCGAAACTAGTTATCTAAAGCGCTCCCGTCCTGTCGCTGCTGACAGGTATTGTTCTTGGGGCACAAGGGAGGGTCTATAAGGACTCCACACAGACGCAGCTGTGCGGTACGTGTTTCTTTAAGCCAACTTTGCAGCCTTGTTTTCTTTCCCTTTCTGTTCCTCTCTTCCTCCCTCCCTACCTTTGCATATCCCGCCGCTAAAGCAGGGCATGTTGGGTACATGCGAGCATGATAGCGAAGCATTAGTTCGGTTGGTTATGATACCTTGTTTCTCCGGGCTGAGGAGGGGGTGAAGAAAAAAAAAGCCCTGGAATTGATCATGATGATGACGGTGGTGATGGTGATGCGAGAGTACTGTACTGCAGGGCTAGCTTAAGTGTGTGTGGATGTAGTTGTGTGGATGTAGTTATGACATACGTTTCGGTGGGAGTTGTGTGGGATTGGCTGATACTGCAGGGGCTTTTTTTAAATAAAAAGAATTATTAAATTATTATTTTCGGGGTGTGGTTGGTTTGGCTGTGATGGTTTGGCGCTGTGGGGATACGAGTGAGAAGGTGTGAGGTTTCTGGGTGGGTAAAGTGATAGGTTTGGGATAGCTCGGTCTCCCGAGGAGCCTTGCTGGGGAGGAAAGGTGGGTTGGAGTTGGGTTTTTTTAGCTGCCTACATCCACTGGGGGGGTTCTCGGCGACCCGGGAAGCGATAGGGTTCTGGCTGCCTGCTTGTGTATACCATAACAAATACAGTAAAGTCTCAGGTATAACGAACTCGCCTGGACTAGTCATGCAGCAGTTTTCAGAGCTTTGAATGGCACAAGAGGACGTCGAAAGACGCTTGCTTATGTTATCTGGCCTTGTTCGCAAGCTCTCCTTCAATCGAAGGGTCTGATTTCGCTGCATGGCCAGTCCAGGCGAGTTCGTTATACCCGAGATTTTAGGGTATTTGCTCGGTATCCCTCGAGCTACTGTGAATCACCTGCTTCGCTGCAAAGGTGGTGGCCGGGCATTTACTCTACCGTTTTAGAAGAATAGGAGCATGTTTGGATCCTGATTTCTCAGCATTGCCTTGTTGATATTTCTACCGTTTCAGTCGCCTTCACACTTTCCCTCTCAAGCCCTGTTCTCTTGATATTCCTTTCTCCTACTTCCTTCTCTCTCCAAACGTCGGTACTCTATACGGCACAGCGCAAGCAAGCAAGATCCCGCTATCCCAAACTTAACCACCCATCACCTCTCCTCCCCTGTTCCCTAGTGCCAACTTTCACCTCCAGCGTCTCTTCTCGCCTTCCGGCCGCTTGTGGCTTATTAGTTTTTGGTCGATAGATGGGATATCAAGGGTTCCTAGGGGAGAAAAAGGCAGGCTAAGCATCTCATCGGAGGACGAATTTCCCAACCCCGACTAATACAGCGGCATCTTCCCCTCAACAATCATCCACTGTCACTCGAAATATTTTCTGGTTAGAACAGTTGGGTACTATAAGTTACCACACAATACGACACGGCACACTCCATAAGGTGCAATGAACCCACTAGGCACCGTTTGCCAGCCGTTATAAAGCTCCGGACCCCAACCACGGATCCTGGTATGATGCTCGCTTGTGGTATTGCCAAGAATGCCTGCCCTAGCTGATACTTCGCGGCGGTCGCCATCGTTCTCTTTTCTCCCTAAGGCTCAGTTATCACGCAAAAAAAAAACAAGATAAAAAGGGGGGAAGCCATGGAGAAACTTCGGCATTGAGGACCTTTGTAGAACTAATAATAAGGAACGGACAAAGAGGAGAGAGAGAGGAGAGTTTATATACCCCATCGTGGGGTTGAATGGGACCCGGGGAGAAAACGGCATAACAAAACTCAACCAAGATGCTATAAATATAGAACTAGCGACTAGCAGAACAGGTGGCGATCCCATCATTTGCCGATCGAGGAATAGTAGAGGATATTCAAATTTGCGATGCTTGACAAGAGGGTAATGGTGAACAATTGTAGAAGGACTCGGGGTACCCGGATGTGAAGTGAAGTGGGTAAGAACAGTGTACTCCAACTTTGTATCATAAGAACCCCTTTTTTAAGCATATGCCAAATATTTGTCACTACTCGATTAGGATAGGCCCCGAAGGATAGAGGTTGGATGGGTTCAACTTGAGGTAAAGGTATAGTTGTGGCAGAAGACAGGACCGCCAAACATCAGAATTCAAGGTTGTGAATACCATCTTCTGTCTTCTAGGCTCTTTGTAATTTGCGATAATTTACCGTATGATATAAATGTACGTGTTATTCGAAAACTAAAATCTTCCCCTGCGCTTAGAGTTCGGTGACTTCCTATGACCCCGACCAGATAACATGGTATCGCGCTATCCCCTCCACATCGGGTACCCCGGTATTAGAACCAAAAAGAAGGAACTGGCAGCTCCGGTATCAATAAACCTCCCCCTCTCCACTGGCTGAAAAGGCGGCAAAAAAAAACAAAAAAACAAGAGTTCAGCAACCGGGATTCCCACATGGTCACCCACTGTAGTACTAACCGGTCGATACGATGCTTGTTTACCGCAGAGCGGACGGGATGCGAAATTTTCATCGTTCTGTGGCCGAACACATTAGTATGTATTTTGATAGCGTTGATATGGGAGGGGGGGGTTCTTGAGCACGTTCCAAGTGAGGTGGGGTGAATTGGCATTTCTAATGCGACTGTACCAGTAGTGTTTGGAATGGTGCGGTATTGTAGGGGGTAGAATGTTCGCGCATCTTAAGTTAAGTTTCTACCAAGATCTGATACCCATGTTCTAGCCTAGGTAAGATAATAATCTATGATGCAAAGGGATACGACTGAGCCCAGAGATATAGGAGAGTCCGCCATTATTACTCAAGATATGCGAGTGGAAGTCCGGTGGATTAATCCTAGCTTGTCTGATCTACCTTTTCTTCCAAGGTAGGTCTCCTCCATGATGTGTTCCTCACAGTCTAATATTCAACTTGTCCAAGTCAGCCAATTAACTTGAGCGGGGGGGGCATCACATTTACCTGTTCGGGCCTGTGTCTGGTGCTGTAGGGTGGGATGGATCCGTAGTTTCCTGGCCCTATTGTGGGGGAGGGTCTCCGGTGAATGAGAAATCAACACACCCAACTTACTAGTAATCGAGATTGACCAGCCAGAGCGGCAGTGTGCACATCCTGAAGCTGCTTCATCATGCCACTGGTGTGATGTAGCCCACCACTGCAAGGATCCAGGAGCCGGGAAGAATTAAACTATCGTTGATACCGAGTTGTCTAGAAGAAAAGAAAGAATTAGAGGTAATTCCCAGACTCGTAGCCTTGTAAAAAGCCTGTATCTTTGTTTTAAGGGGTGAGGCCGAAACTTCGGATATTGCCTTTGGGAACCAAACTTGGAGATCTCGGGAAACTCAAGCTTGTGGGAAGACTAGTCTGTCAAAAGGATCAAGAGGCCGTTATTGCTCGATGCGGGTTGTATAGTACTCCAAACCTTGGTTTAGGCCCGAGCCTCGGTCCGCAGCGGCGGGCCTTTTTGGTAGTGATAGATTATGGAAGAATGATTTGCAGTTATCATACTGTGAACTAAGATTTTAAAATTGGGCATAGGGAGATAGATACCTTTTCCGTTTGCTTTTAGTCATGTCTTGTGTTTTAATAGTAATAATATGTGTAATTTATGTTCTTAAACCCTTAAGGTCCACTGCTTAATGTGGAGTACTTGCAATTTACACTTTAATTAAGTAATCTATAAAATTGTACTGACATGACAGGTCTATAAACTTTTCATAACCTATCTTTCCACCTCTTCCCCAACCATTAGCTACGGCTGCAGAAATACGCCTCGAGGGAGTTCATGAATTTCCCTCTGCCAAACAGCACCTAGTTGATTGGCAATAATCCCCGCGATGTGGTATGCTCACTTTTTGTGGGGGGGGATTTCATCAATTTAATTAAGATGGATTTACTCTTGCTTTGGTATAAGATGTGGTTTTTTTTAAACGCCATCACAAGGGTAGCGGTCTGTGCCCTTTCTCTTGGTGTAAGTATGGAACGGACGTGCTGGCTTATGCTGAGGGGGTTCTCTTCTACATAATATATAGTATTTTTATGTATCTAGAGGCCGCAAGAGTGAAGATGGAGTAGCCGATCCGAGGAAGGGGATTTTATAGCACAAATTTCCAAAATGATATGGCTTGCCAGTTTCCTTCAGCCAGTGGTTTAGGATCCCGTGTTTGATGCGTAACTTATGTTTTGTTTTTTTACCCGAATCTTGTCCCTCCTTCTAAAACTAGAAGTAATTTTGCGTCTCTAGGATGACAAAATGTCTCCTTCACTCCATTGGGTCAATGGACGTCCGATGTTGGGGAAGTTAATATCGTGCCTTGAAGAATGTATTTCTAGCTTCCTCTAACGATCCAACAACTGAGGAAGTCTCCATGTATTTATGTAAATGTTCCAATCTAGCCTGAAATAAACAAAACGACACACCTGCTCTATCCTAAAAACGAAATATCGCATGTATGATACGAAGGAAGCTAGTCTGCAGAGTATGGTATGGTTGTATTTTGGCATAGCACATCCAATCAGCAGCGTCATGAGTTATGGTTCGGTATCAGAGTATTAAATTTTGATCAAGGGCATAATATTTTACATGTGATGCTCTGTCATCAAATTTTAGGTGGTACAACCCGCTGCGAGGGTTCCAATATAATTTATTATAACTAGGGAAATGTTAGGCCGTAGGCTCCCTGGTCGCCTGGGAGCGTGATGTCCTATGCGTCATCCTCTCTCCCTTTGTTCCCACCTTTATCTGTGGCGTTATGCTTGCTGTCCATAATCAGTAAACCAGCCAGCCAAGGTTGGGATGAGTTAGTACTATACCGCACTCTTGGTTAGAGTTTCGGACCCATTTTTTCTGCCAATTTTCTAGTGTACCTCCACCATCCCCAACGCTGTGGGCTTCGCTTTCTCATGTGGGCATCTCTCTTAAAAAATTCGCTATTAGGCACGAGCCAGGCTCGGATGCCTAGGCGAGGGTGTGGATGGGCGTGAATACACGGTGAGGGATTGTAGATTAAATGTTCGTACAACTACCCATCTATATTGCGCCCTAGGCAGATTCCGATCCAGCATGTGATACCAAATGAAAATTGACAAGACGGAGGCTGCGACCCGACGAGAGATTAAAATTATGGATGTGCTCAACGTTAAACGCACGTCAGTAGCTTGTGGAGTGATCGAAAAGGAAGATAGAAGCCGTTAACGTGCTGGATGGGAGTACGGAGTATTCAGCCTAACTACTCGTCTTGGGTTCTATCATTTGTGCGTCGTAACTATTTCGTACCCTTCGGGCTCCCTTCTGCAATCTACTACGTAAAGGCGTGTTTCTTAACTGCAATAAATCACACACTCTTACCTCTAAAGTTATACTTCTTCGACCGTCCCCCACAGGGTTATCGATAGGCGAGGAACGCCGATCCCCGCCCCATGCCTGACTCCTTTGATTCTTATTCTATTTGTTGTGCGCAATTTTCGGGGAGGAACCGGGGCCTTTGCTGCTATACTATAGGATTACTCTTAAGGCCGGCCGAGTGATAATTTGGCTCCTTGGAGCGTGGAAAATAAGGAGAAATGAGTGACTATTGGTGATGCTAGGTGTTGGTCCGAGATGATGCAAAATTGATCACTAAGATAAATGTCTGTGTGTTCCGAGCTACGAGAAGAGAAAATAAAGAAAATATGAAGAGTCACAATATCCTTACCTAGTTCTCCGACTTTCTACTGCGACAGTAAACTGATCACTGTGCTACAAAGATCCCCAAAGAAAGTGAGGTCTGCAGTCTAGATATTTCTGATTTGTGAGGTCACAAAACTGCTAATCTGTTTGCGCCATATGTTTTTTTCCCTCTCCCACAGATAAGCGCTGTCGCCAACGTGGACTACGATAATGTGGAGCTTGGGAGGGGGGAAGGAAGGGGCTCCTTTTGCCCTTCATATCTGCCGTGACTACCTGGTACCGGGAAATGGATAAGATCACCTTAAGCGGGTTTTTCACAAGTCTCGACAACCTTTCTTCTGGTTCATAAACACCAAGAAGCATGTCCTACTGCCGCGAGCCGGGCGCCCTCGGAGCTCACCTTGGGGGGTTAGGCCCTCAACACTACACGCCATTCGGCATTACTTGTGTACCTCTATTTCTCTTCCAGTGCCCGTAGCTGGGGCTCCGGGGGCCCTTGCCCACTCCCAGGCTCCGGACAGCGCGGTAGATGCCCAAAGCCTCAGGTGACGGAGTGGTGATTTATGAGGGATTCTGAATGATCTTCTACGAACTGGTGGACTAGGGGAATTAAGACACCAACTTGAATGGACAGATTCGGAGGTTACAGCACTATCTTTCCCCACTCTTAGTTGCAGTTTAGCCTTAACTCTGCTGAAGAAGAAGACTGCTTCTTCCCTCGCTGATTCCTGTCCAACACCGCGCGATGAAAGACTAGGCCCGTGAATTGAACAGTATATTTTCGGTTTTGGGGTACACGTATTCCTATCAGCTGCATGGGCGACCAAGAAGCGAATCTGAGAATCACAAGTCGTCATGATGAGCTCCTAGTCACCCCTGGAATTGACAGTCAGCCATTGCAATTCTGAGCGTCATGAGATGCTTATGCGCTATGGTGGAACTTCTGTTCTCCGCGCAGACGTTGGGACAACAGAGCCTGCTATTATTTCGTCCCACAATTAACGACCACGTACAATACCAGGCCTCCTGGTACCCGAAACAGCGCCTTACATCCTTCCGACCGAGCGCATACGATACTCCTCGTTTTCAACTGTATAGCCTCGATTCCTTGCTCGCAGTCGAAGTCACTAAGTGTCACTCGCTTCATTGCAAATCAGAATGCAGGGAGAAACTCACGAAAGTGATAACACTGGTGTGATTGTACAGCCTGCGAACACCTGGCAATACCTAGGGCCTCGATTACCACAGTGGTGTGCCGATTCGAATTGGTGCTGCAGCAATGGTTTTCTGATGCTGCGCTCGCTATGACAATAGTTCCAGCTTCTGCTCCTCCACGTAGGTAAATGTCGGGCCTGCATTGGGGGGTGGTCGGGGGGCTACCAGGAAATAAGGCGAATTTCTATCTTTTGTATCAGAAAATGAAAAAAAAGAGAGGAGCCATGGTGGACCCGGAAGGTTGTTTACTAAACAAACCCGCTGAATAAACTAACAAGGCAAGCACCTTTGCTCTAACACGAATGGGTAAGCTCCAATCGATCTGCCACCGTTCTGCTTCTAATCCTTACCATTCTGCCACCGTATTGCAGCCTATACCTTATCTTTGGGTACTACCATTCGGAAAAAGGCGATGCTGACAGTTGTCCGTGGGCCAATAGGTAGCTTGAAAGACCATCTCTAGGCCGGCACATTCCGCCTAATGGAGCACAAACCGACATGGTTTACGAGAGGCCTCGACATGCCTGGGCCCGCCCAAACTGACATCGGCGATTCTATCAAGTGTGGGGTATGGTCTGGGCGCTTTATTCTGTACCGCGTGGTTTGTTTCGGGACTGTGCTTATGGCATGATATGATACGATGCCCCGCAGAAAGTCAGTTAGCACGGACGTTTTCTCCAAGCGGAATTCATATATTTCTAGGGCACCCTGGATTCCGAACGTGAGAATCTGCGGCCTGGCTGTAGATAATCGTACATGAGAGTTAGTCGAGGGCGTTAGTCAAGAGCTCTGGGTTTTGACCAGCACACGAAGGTATCTATCACAATACACATGAACTCTGGCAGAAATGTGGGGAGCTCCTTTACGTCATGGGTCATGTTACTGGCTGGTTAGAGCAGCAACAGAGGCCGGGCTCTACGAAAGAAAGAAAAAAAGAGATTTGTGTGTTTACATTCCTGTCGGACGTCGTTCATTTCTATATCGTATCTTCCGAAGCCCAGGATGCCGGAGCACAGCAGGGGGCAGCCACCAACTCGAGCTCACGGGATGTCACTCGATTGGCTGGCTCTCGCCCCAAGGCAGGGGGGTGGCGGGATTCAGTGCCTTGTTACTCGACGAATCATGAACCGTGACGAGTCATGATTCACCGAACCCACCCCCCATTGGTCGCCATCGTAAACCTTGTTTAAACAAGCCGGGATGCTAGGAGTCCGTTTGGACGCAGAAAACTGGGCCGGGGGTTGGTATTGAGGGGGGGGTTAGGAATTTGGAAAGATCAAGCGGAGCGAGGTACTAATCTGTCGTGGTTGGTGTGGTACTTGGTGGAAAGAATATCAGCTTTTGATGTTATCCAATCGTACCCTTCTGGCCAAGAATGTTTCGGGCAAAATCTGGTCAGTGAGGTTGGGTCTGGTGTTTATTGGAGCAACTATGCCTAACTAAGAAATGATATGTTTTTTTTTTTTTGGTGATGGCTGTTTGCGGAGCACCCGAGCACCCCGTGATGGCCATCGCTGGGTATTCAACCGCCACTTGGAGCCCTGGGGAGTCCCCTCGAGGGACCCGACTGTTGCCATTGAGGAATGGAGTGAGTGACTGGTGGTGATGAGGCCGATCGCCCCCCTTTTTCGCCAGCAAATTTGTGCTTGGCAATTTTGGCTATTTGAATGAATTTTGCCAGGATCTCGCCCATGCTATCTTATAATATGCTACGAATAAAGTTCGCAGCTCTCAACCCGCAGTCTGCATCTCGTAGGAACTCCACGGAAGGTTTATGCTTAATCAACATGTAATTTTAAACCAACACCAGTGTCTTGAAATACGGAGGGGACCTGTGTATGGTGGTGCTCTGTAGGTACTACCGCAAGAACCGAAATTTGTGAAAGAGAAAAAAAACAAAAACAAAACGGGTATTATGGTCTACTCCATTGAGTACGCTCTCCGAGATCGCAATTCCACCTCTCTCACTAGGAGCTTAGATGGGCAGAAGACCAAAGCTCCTAATGTTTGACGTTCCTCCCGACGTCGGGACAAGCGCCACCCTAAGTGGCTACCTGAGCCCATTTAATCGGGTCGCCCCGGAGCGTTGGTTCGACAGTGCTGAGCGCCACCACCACTCCCCCCATCAAAGCCTGCAGACAACACAAATGATTGATCAGACTTGGACCTCCCTAACACTGTACCGGTAACACGGATGCCCCCGACTTAACATTAGATTCCTTTTTTTCGCTACAGCAACTCAACCCTCTGCAGGAGCTTCAAGTACTCGAGTACCGTACTTTTACCATAACGGGAGCAGATTCCCCGTTCGCTTGTTCCGTCAGCAAAAAAAAAAAAGAACTAAAAAACCCATCAATTACCGCAAGCAGTAAACGAAGCTGCTGCATTCTGCACTTGCATGGATGGGTCACGACGAGCAGGCTGAAGGTTTCGAAACGACGTCGCAATCGTAATCACGGAACTCCCTTACACTGACTAATCTGCACCCTTTCAGCTACGATATGATACTGCATCATACTCAGCCGCTATGAAAATCTAGGTACAGCCTACGCATGTCGGAGTCGGTTTCGATAATTAGATAAATCCGAGGGCGGCGATAAACTTGACAACGAAACTGAAATGCTGGTCTAATAATAGTGGCGAAAAAGCTCATTGTAAACCGACCGGCGCGTTATTACTGTTGTGAACCCGACCAACCGGATGGGATGGGGATAAGCAACTGTGCCGATGTTGTTTCTGTGCGGTATACCCATAGCTTAACTCTACCACCGCCTAGATGCAGTTGGGTTAGGGTTGTTTGTTTGGAAACGGGACTAGAGTAACAGAGTTTCACCATAAAGGACAAAGCGTCGACTCAGCATCATCCGTGTGTGCGTTTCGAACATGGATGGATGAGAGAGAATTGGAATGCTTTCTCGGTTTTGCCTTGTAATGTGTGTGTGTATGTGTATAATACGTATGTATGTGTGAGGTGTATATGCGGTCAAGGACGAGGGTTTGAATCAGTTTTCCTGGTTCTTTTGGTTTGGTTTGGTTTGTTTTTCTTACTGTAGAGTACTTTCTCCGCTGGTATGTTGTTATGATACTTGGGAATCTGCTACTGTGTTCTACCGGTGCGCTAAGGGCATGTTTAAAGGTTGGGTTAACAATTATATAAGGGTACAGTATAGGTATGATAGCAGTCTGTTTGTATATAGTAAATAGCTATGACCTCTATGAAACCCCGGCGGTCAATCCTGATAGTTTAATAGAGAGTGTGGTTCTGTGCTGTGCTGTGCTGTGCTGTGCTGGACTCTTTCTTATGCGACTCTAAAAAGGGTAGAGCAAGGGAGCAAAGTTCCCCCCCTAAATTACCCACTACCGGCAACTATAATATTTATAATGATACCTCTAGAGCTTTTCATAATATCTACTGTAGTCAAAGCGCCACCCACACGATACCAAACAACCCACAAGTAATCCGAAAACAGCAAGTTAGTTAGTTAGCCACCCCCAAAGGCCCTCAAACCCGCTCAAAAAAACTTGCGCACCCCCGTTAACTAATTATTTACGAACCGCCGTGTAATAAGTACTGTATGATAACTGGTTTCGATAAAAGCGAACCGCAACTACATAAAACAGAGGATGGGACCAAATGATAGTCGGCACAAACCTCTTTTCTTATATTCATATATATATGCTTTCCTATTTAACCATTCCTTTCAATTATTTGGAATAAAAAAACAAAAAAAATCGGTATCGCATAGGCTTTTTTCTCGGTTTCTCTCTACCTTCCTCTACCTTTATCTATCGATTATATCTCGCGGCGGTCCGGTCCGATCCGATCTACTACGGGTATATTATTATCATAAATCATAAAAAAAAAAGAGGACCGGGTTAAGCAGAGCACAGGTACAGTACTGTGCAGTACGGCCCAGTTCAGTTCAGTACTGTACGTACGGTATACAATCCCAATATCAAGCCATATTATTACACTGCGAAACAAAGAACTAAAAAAGGCCTAGGCAAGCAGAAGCGGAATATCATTTATTTCTTGTCATTATTTTTCGATAAAAATAAAAATAAAAATAAACGAAAATGTGCCTATCAAATAGAGCTCCATCCTGTGGAGGCGCAAGTATGCAATTTACCCTCCCCATCACCACCACCACACACCATCCACAAAACGCCAATAAAACATAAAATTAGAAAGAAAAGAGAAAGGGAAACTAGGACTGATGGGATGTGCGAATGAATAGTCGCGACGCTGCAGAGCCCGTATACCCCCCACAGCGCATGGACCGGGCAGGTATATTTCACGAACGAACCCTACCCTACTGGTACCACCTCATGCAATGAGGGCGGCAGAAACGGCAGCAGCAAGAGCAGCAGCAGCAGCAGCAATAACGCACAAACCACCACCACCCCCACCACCGCCAGTACGACCATCACCACTACATCCGTAAAGTACCAATGGCAGACTCCAATCCCGCGTTCTCGCACTTGTTCTTCTATCTCTACCTCCTCCTCTTCCCCTCCCAATTCCACTCCCTCGACCGCCGACGTGGTATGTAGGTTGAGAATCCAGTAAGCCCTTTCTTCCAACCCAGCCCAAACACCCCCTACCTACCTCTCTATCCCTCAAGTTAATTCTCTGATACAAAAAAAACAAAAAGTGAATTCGCGCACGACCCGCTCGGCGTGCATAACGCAATCCTGCACGACGTACTCTTGCGAGGGGGGGATGGGGAGAATGAGGAGGAGGAGGTAGTCAATTTGGGGAGGGAACTTGTACTTGGTGTGGGAGGCGAGGGCATCATTGGGCGGGGGGTTAGCATTGTTATTGTTGGGGGGCCGGAAGAAGAGGGAGAAGGAGGAGGAAGAGGAGACGGAGAAGGAGAAAGAGAAGCGGAGGATGGCAAGCGGAGGATGGGGGAGGGGGAAGTTGTTGGGTGGGGGGTTATTGGATGGAATTAAGGTTGGGATTGCTATATTGTTGGGAGAGGTGCTTGTATTATATTGGAGGGTGGGATTGAAGGGAGAAAGACGGAAGGAAGGCATTAAGTTTAACCTAAGGCATGAAATGAAGTGCCTGAAGGAGTTGAGAAGAAAAGAAAAGAAAAAAGTGAGATGAGGTGTAGAGGTTTGGCTGCCGTATGGAGGGATCGAAAGCGCAGGCAGGTATCTCGTAGGTGGAGCTACGCCTATCTACCTACCTGCCTACCCATTGGTGCTGCACATCCGGACACACTCACATATAATACGCCTCAGATGAATGCAATGGTTTGTATAGTACGGTACAGAACTATACCCCCCCCAGCAGGAAAATAAAATAAAAGTAAATAAAAGTAAAATATAAAAAAAACCTCCTTCCGAAGATCAAAAACACAGCAAAATCATTTCACAAAACCATACGATAATCCTCTTCTACCGCCGGCGATTCGATTTAATCTAAGATTAATAAAATTCGAAGATCCATCCTGCTTCTCCTCACCTTCTCCCCTTCCTCCACTTTTTTCCACCACTCAGTAAATCCTAGTGGCTGAGAACTAACTAGCCATCCCGGAAGCCATCCTCCAATCAGTACCCCAACATCCCAGCATCCATCCCCCCCCCCCCAATTCCAAGGCGAAAGAAAGAGAAAAACTCCCGATTAACCCATACAAAAACCCGTGTTGACAAATAACCCACTAGCATGTATATAAAAAAACCGGCGAGTCATATTCCATGAATCAAGGTTCCTAGATCCCAGCATCCCTCCCCCTCCATTCTTCTTCAGAGGGCAAATAAGACGTACCAGCGCTTCTGATACTGTATAGTAAAACGCTCCCTTCCTTCCTTCCCTCGCCTGCCGCTATTACTGCTGCTAGTGCCGGAGCCAGCATCGACTCCAGTATACAGGGAGACAGGCTAATATTTGGAAAGGAGCGAGAATAAACCCCTCCCTTTTGGAAAAGGGAAAAAGAAAAGAAAAATCGCGAGGTTGGATTTGAACCCCTTCTCTCGTTCGTCCGCTATCCTCGCCTCTCCGGGCTGAAGTGAATGAGTGAATGAGTAAGTGAGCCCTCTCACACATGGAGGTACAGGTGAGATCACGAGAGGGTAGAGAAAGTGGGGAAAAAGCACTCCCCCTCCTCCTCTCCCCTCCCCTCCCCTTCCCACGCGTGGTATCTGCCATGTCCCCCCAGTGGGCACTCCACTGTGCTGTGCGTGCGATAATCAGTAAGTAGTCATGCGGACAATCTCCTCCTTGCTCCTCCTCCGGAGGAGGGGAGGATAAGGAGCAAATGCAGGCAAACGCCAAAAATCCCCCAATATCAGCTTACAATTCATACAAAAACTACACTAGTTAGATACACAAAAACTACCCTAATCGACACAGGAAAGAAATACCAGTTCCTCAAGTGTGCAGAAAGGGCAAGAAAAAAGAAAGCAAGAAACACAAAACAAAAAACAACGCTTCACTTGTCCGCTCAATACGGTAAATAAATGAAATACAGGAGGATGTTGACAACAAAAACAAAACAGGACGAGGACCAGAAAGAAAGAAACCACGCTATGCGGAAAACCACCCACCCAAGTATCATACCATCAATACTCATAATACCGTACCTTTGGTTTGTGCAAAGAAAATAAAAATAAAAAGGCAAGGGGAAAAAAAAAAAGTAAACCTTATTTCCAGTTTAATAATAAAAGGAAGAAAAAAGGATATTCATATAAAACAAGGAAGAGGGGAATGTTAGGAAAAAGTGTTAGGATTAAATCAAACCCTCAGGAAAAAAAGGAGGAAGAAAGAAAAAGAAGAAAGGATCTGCCTCTCTTTTTTTCCCCTTTTTCATAATATAATATATATAAAGTGTTTTTTTTGTTACGATGCAAATATTTTTGGTATTTTCCGGCATTGCTGCGACCGTCTTGTGGGATGAAAGCGCGAAAAGGACAAAAAGCCACCCAATAGGTAAAAAAGAACAGAAGAGGAAGAAAAATATCCAGTAGAACCGCCCTGCGATGACTAAGAGAGTAATAAACAAGCTAAAAGGGCAAAAAAAAAAAAGACCAGCAACGCTCGCTAAAAAAATCAATGAAAATCAAGCCAAAAAATCACAAAATCCAATCGCTAAACCATTTGCAACGCTAAACAAACAAAAAACAAATGATAAGAAAAACATATAAATAAAGAGGATTCTGTTCAAAAGGAAGAGCCGGGGTGGAAAGGAAATCGCGTGACCGATAACCTGGCGCAGACTAACCGCTCAACCGAGTTCGGAAGAAAGAAAAAAATATATGGGAAAAAAACCAAGCAACCACCCAATCGAATAGTACAAGTGTTCAGTGTTGTTTTGCTCCAGGTGTTGTATGTATGGGGAGTATGTGTGCGTGAGATAAGACAGAGCGGGAAAAAAAAGGAGGAGTTGACTGAGAGAGGGAAAGAAAGAAAGAGGGAAAGAGGAGACAAGAGGAGACAAGAAGAGAAAAGATGGGCAAAGGTGGTGATGATAGAAACGAACGGGGGGGTTAGCACATGCGGTGAGTGTATGTGTCGTCGTGTGTTGTGTTGGCCATCGTCCCAGCAGCCTTGCGTCATACCGACTGAGCCCCCAAGAACTCTATCCAGAAAATATTCATTCCCTCCCGCTGAAGGGAAACCCCCACCACCACCACCATGCTGCCACTGCCAATCCTCCGCACAGGAGAATTTTAAAGAAAGAAGAAATAACCCCCACAACAAGCAAGTCGAAGAAGAAATGAATAAAGGTCGATGTTGAAATCTCTTCGTCATGTCTCATCGCCATCGTTGGTAATAGAAAAATTAACGAGATAAAGAATGAGTAACAGTAAAAAAAGAAAGAAAGAGTATCGAGTATCAGGTTGTTACTTCCAGCTCCCGCCATACCGCTCCTCTCCTCTCCATACGTCGTGAAAACCAGTCTCAGTCATGTTGCCCTGCCCCTGCTGCCCCTGCTGCTGCTGCTGCTGCTCTCGCTGGCCACCACCACTAATCCCGCAGCCTAAGCCTCTCCGTGATGGCTACATGGTAGTTGCATACTCCTGATACCTGTCCCAACCGAACCCCCCAAATCCGCTGCCAGTGTTGCATTGTTGTGCCACAAGACTGGGTAGAGGAAGTTGCGTCAGCGGGAGTTGATGCGATGGCGGCTGAGAAGAATACTGCTGCTGATGATGGTGGTGGTGGTGCTGCTGAGCCGGTGAGTTCATACTTGGCACCTCTGACATCCCCATAGCCCCCCAACCGGATGAGTATGGTGCTGTATTCGTTGTTGGTGGACTATCCGTATCAGGGCTCGATGGGAGCACTCTCCATGCCTCGACGGGTGGTGGTGGTGGAAGGGATGGTGGTGGTGCGGGTGTTGGAGACCACCAGTTGGCAGCTCCAGGCGAGCTCGGGAGCAGCGGTGGCGGGGCTCTCACAACGTCGACGATTCGTGGTGGAGGCGGCAACAACGGCAGGAAGAAACCCAAAATAAGGCCTCTAACCTCATCGCTCCGCCCGCAGAGCAATTCTCCGGCTCCATCGTCCTCCATGCCTTCTAGCGCAATAACATCTGTTCGATAAACAAACTTGTTCACTGTCTGTACAAACTCTTCATGCAGTCTCTTCATTTGGCTCTCTTTCTCGGTCCAATGCCAAGTACAGGACTTCTGGTCGATTAGGTAGATGTCTTTGTGATACTCAATCAGTTCCTTTATTGTCTCGGGTGAAAGCTTGTATGCAATTTCGTTTGACATAACCAGGTCAATGTGAACAACATAGGCTTGAATGTGTAATAGCTGATATCGGAAAAGGGCATCTAGGAGAGGGTGATCGTGCTTCTCGAGCTCGGCTTCAGGTGCGCGCGGTATCATGAGACTGCATAGGTTCCATATAGCTGAGTCCTGCGATAGTGTCTCCGTGAGGCATTTCATGTGCTGGGGAACACTGTTGAGTGGTCGCTTGATTCGGTTGATTCGTTTCAAGGTAGCGGTTAACCACGGGTCAACTGTCGTATTGAGGACTACTGTTGGTGATGAGCGGGGCGCAAATGGCGCAGCAGTATCTGGCAGCAGTAGGGCTGGCATTCTCGACATTCAGAAAAGAGAAGCAGTAGTAAACGTCTGTGAAGACGAGTATACCGAGGGAGGGCGATAGCCTTAATATTAAGAGGCCAGGTTGCCGTGCAATGTGTTCAAGGTAGCTGCGATGTTGGAGAAGAGGGGGAGGAAAGAGAGGGGTAGATGAGGTAATGTAGGTAATGTAGGTACGCGGGGGGCAGGAGGGGGGTTATGGAGGCAGGTATGAGAGGGGTATAACGAAAGGAAAAGATGTTGGCAGTAAAATAACAAAGAACGTGGATATGCAGACTAGAGTAAACAGTAGCGAAAGTCAAATTGTAGGAAAAAAAAAAAAAACTTAGAGCAAGATAGTAGTAAGTAGGAAGAGTAAGGCCTACGACGAGGGGGGAGGGGGGTCGGATCAGAGAGAGTGAAAGGAGCCGAGAAGGGAAGGGGGGTGCGCGAGGGTGCGAGGGGAGTGTCTTTTAACTCGGGGGTCCTACTTCAGTACACACAGACCACCAGGTTTTCTGGGATGGCAGGGTTTCTGTTAAGTATGAATATGGAGGTCGGATAAGAGGAGCCCTGCTTGGTTCGACTTCCAAAGAAAAAGGGAAGGAGGGAGGGAGGGAGAAGGGTATGAATAAGTGTTGGGCGTAGAGGAAGGCCATGAGCCAACCTTTTGCCTCTTTCCGAATTTCATCCTCCCGACCTTTCTTACTACTCTCGGTAGTGGCTTTTGGGTTCCACCCATGCTCCGAGTCTAACCACCCATCTAAACACAGGCTCTCGTCAAATCCCCTCCTTTGATTTGCCTTCTCCGATTGAGCCAGTGCAAATGAACCCCTCCTTTTCTTGCTTCCTGCGCTCTTTGTGCGAGTGTGGGCCTCGATTATGTTACTCCAGTGCCCCAGTAGACTTCCCAGTGCCTAAAAGTGAAATAATTTCAAATAAAATATCAAAAATCCCACCCGATTTCTTCTCGATGCCCTCTTCCCCCACCGGCGCACAACTGAAAAATTGGAAAAACCAAATAAAATGATAAACTACCCCCTCCTTCCACACAGTTCAAAAGGAAATCTGGATAACATTTTGCTATCCTAGACAAAATGTGAAAGGCAAATATCGGATAATGCCCAGTGCAAAATCGTGGTCGATAATGTACTCGCCCCGATTCAGGGAAATTCAGAAAACAATAGATAACGCATGTATGCATCCAATTATGAGACCTTGAGAGACCCGGAGTAAAGGGCAGACCCCCTGTCACACATGTGAATGGGATGTGCGCCATTGAGGAGATATGCTTCCCACACAGGGCATCCAGAGGACCGTTGCACTTCAATATGAGAGGCGGCGGCGGAGGAACAGACATGTTCCTCCCGGCCCCTCCTCATGTTACTCTTCTGCAGAGCTTTCATAACCCTGCCTAAGAGTATGCATCTAGTATAGAGCAGACCGCCTTAGTATAGGTTGCCATTGGAGAGGGAAGCCTTATTTTCTTTTTTTTCGACTCATTTGTGGAGGGTACCTTGCAGCTCCCCATTATAATACTGTTCCTGCGTATGGCGAGCTGCGAGCAACATGCAATTTTCAGCACTGGCGTAACAATCTTCAAAGGAAGCTTGGTAAAAGCGGAGAAATGGGCGGGGGTAGGAAGGGGTAGAGGGAGTATGCAGTAAGAACAGCATTAGGGAAGGGGGTGGCAAGAGTGAGAGCAGCAGAAAAACGAGATATCAGGGAAACCGTAATTAGATATGCAGAACTTACGCGTGCTAAGGACTTCACAGCCCGTATGCTGAGATTGGCACCTTGTGATAGTAGACAACAACGAAAGGTGATAATCTTCAATTTAGACTAGTAAACTCACTCCTGACCGAACGAAGACGTGACCTCATTCTTCTCGGCGATGCTGATTAGGGACCCCTGGGGATTGGAGTATCGATCCGGGAATACGTCCCCCGAATCAAACTGATGCTGGACCTGCGTATGAAAGCTTCAACTCTGGGATCTCTCCCATGATCCACAGAGCCTGCTCTGCGTCTCTCCGGTTCTCACCGCCCTTCCGCCAAACCTTAGGTATCATCCCTTATCCATAATTTCTGACACCCCGAGGCTGAAATGAGAAATAAGTTTTCAAAATAACAGCCGATCTTCCGTCTTCGAGGAAGATGGATCCTTGCCAGAGCTCCTTCTATCTTGCTTATTTTTGTTTTTCCTCTATTTTGTCAAAAAGAGAAATCCCCATTCAGGGAAGAGGGGTCAAAGTGGAAAGGGTGTGGGAAGGGTTTGGAGGGTGGTGTTAATCTTTTTCAGCTTGAGAATGACCCAGTGCGTGGCGATGGAGTGATGGGATTCGCTGAAGATGATATTTGTTTGGTGCCACTCTTGTTTGAAGAGATGAGGGTTTGTAGATGATTGGCGTTGCGGCGCCGAAGGTCGATGGACCCCTGCACTAACAACCCTCGCCAAAAGAGCATAGCGCGAATCTCACTACTAACCAGACAAGTTAAAAAGATAATAACTTTTACAAGTGATTTTAATAATTAATTCCCCTCTTGTCCATTTTCCCGCACCCAGCATCCGATCCCAAGCGAATATGAACAACGAAACAAACCGCAACCGCAACACGGCAAAATTTACAGTACAGTAGGGCAAAATAAAAAAGAGGAAAACACTAGTGAATGCCCTCATCAGGTTCACGAACGAGAGAGGGAGAGAGAGAACGAACATGCAGCGAACCAAAGAGCCGTCGTCACCGTGGCGAATGAGACGCCTTGTCCTATGAGACGCGAGTAGCAGCGACAAAAACAGCCTTGCCAGTCGGTCCGGCGTCAGCTCAAGAACCCGTTCCTGCGCTCGCGATCCATTGCATCCGCCAATCGAACGTGCAGTCGGCCCCGCAGCCGTTCTCGCGTGACTACTACCATGGAAGGCAGCCGTCCATAAATTAAGGTGCAGAAGGCCGACACAGCAGGATTGGGTGAGGGCACAGTACAAGATTCTCAGCGGGGCAAGCTGGTAATCTTCATGTACTCGCCAAGAAAGGGAGGGAATAAAGAAGAGTGTTCGAGTGAGTGGAGTGCGGCTAGGAGGTGAAGGAGAAAGGGGAGAGAAAGGAAATTGACGTGTGGTGGTGATGTCGTCGTCAACAGTGGTAGCTGAAGAGCAGCATATGCAGGAGGTGATTGATTAGCTTCGGACGTGTGAAGGCTAAAGGGCAATCGGAAGCATTCGGGGGAACAGAAAAGAGTCTCAGGGAAAAGGAAAAAAGGCACCGTAAGCACAGTACCGTACCGGTATCGGAGGGGCGGGGGGGAGGGGTGCCGGTAAAGGAAGAAGGGCAGAACAAGCAAAGTCAGGGGGGGCAAGCAAAAGGAGGGCGAGGGATGCCTGATCGCAGCCTCGGAGGCAAAAAAATAAAAGACACAATACGACAGCCCACAGCGCAGCTACTGGCAACCCGCTCTACAGTGGTGTGAGTATCCTTCAGCACGGGCAGGCTGGGTCACTTTGAGGCTATGGCTCTGCAGAACGCCGACCGATTGCATAGGTGTGGAACCGAGTGATCGGTGCCCCTGGGCGGAGGTGATGCACCGCCCACTGCACAGTACTAGTACTAGTACAGTACTCCACCCCGCCCATCGGAGGATTGATTCCAAAAATCCAGAGCCGCCCCTCAACCGATGTCACCCTGTGATCCGTGCTCGCGTTTCATGTTTTGCGATTAGTGGGATAAAACGGCCATACAGCTACCAGACACCGCGCCCGCCTGCAGACAACCCAAACCAGCCAGCAGGAAGGAGTACGCAGAGCCGTGCTATACAATACTCTACCTAGCGTTCTGTATGGGCACCAAGTGCTGATATGGTAACCTGACGGCTGAGCTGCCCACCACTCCACAGGAAACCTTATCCACCCCTACAGATCCATATAGTTAGCCATCCCAAATGATACGGTAACCCGCGTTCAAGTTTAATACCGGTACTTGAATTCACTATCTGGAATGGCGCAAGCACATTACAAAGGGTAGGATTTAGGAGGGCAAGTTGAAAGAAGCATGGGATGGGAGAAATACCCACCCAAACAATACAATTTACTTGATATGATAACCGATATCCTTCATGGAGATCCCAGCTGCACACAGCACAATTGCATTTCCGAACCCTCGGGGGAGGGATCTGCCGTACCGGTATCTACCGCATCCACCGAATCGTCCGTGCTCGATACTGTACTATACAACAGAACACACCTTATCGCACCTATCGATTAAACACAAATCTGACATACAAAACAGTGACAGAATCCACTGCTCCCCCTCCTCTCTCCTGCTCCTCCGTCCCACCAGAAAAAACCTCGCGATAGTAATATCATATCATGCACCGCACAAACAAGCTCAAACCACACCGGCATCAACAGCGACAATCAACGAAAGAATGCACTTGCTCATAGGGCACACGGTAAATTACGATAATCCCTTGGATGAACTGTACCCGCCGAACCTGTTAACTTATCATCAATTCCCACCACCAAAACCTCGAAACCTGCATGCTGCATGCATAGCACCGCCTCACTCTCTCCTCTTTTTTCTTTTTTTCCCCTTCCCTTCTCTCCCCTTCCCCTCTCGGATTCTGACTACGGGTCCGGTATCGCGGAGAATGAGCCAAAAAGCAAATTCTCCGACGGTTCCCTGGAGGGGAAAAAAAAACTGGCGCATCTTTGAGCTTCAGCTGTTCAGGGATCACTCCTTCCTTCAATAAGGCAACCAAAAAACATCTAGACCCCACCGCCGCGACGGACCACCGTTCGCCCAGGACCATAACCAAAAGGAAAAAAGGAAAAAAAATATATCGTCCACGGTCGCATGTGGTGGAGAGGTCCGAGGGGAAAAGGGAAGAAAAAAGAAACGAAAAATGGCAAGGGCTACGACTACCGTACAGATTCTGTAACTTTCGCGAAAATCCAGGCCCCGGCCACCGCCACATACAAGCACACCCCATCAACCCCCCACATTCGTCCGATGTTTTGCAGAACGATTGGCGCAATCAGAGGTGTGTGTGGTCTATTTTTCTCAAAAAAAAAAGGCAGCCAAAACCAACATTTGATACCGGTATGCAGGGGGCCCCCCCACTGGTGAGAATTGTGAAACAAGAGACCGAGGCTGGGTGTTTGGTTGTTTTTTCTTCCTAGTTCTATTTTTAGAAATTTGTACTGTTTGCTGGGCGCAAGTTACCTCCGGCTAGAGGTAGAGGTGGTGAGGATCATAGATTATCGCTCGCGCTTGGTATGGCTTCTGGGTGAATAATGAGTGAATATTTTAGCGATGAGTTACTAGGAACACACTGTACGCCCGCCTGTATGAATGCATGCAGATGGAAGGGAATGGAAGAGGATAGAATGGAGTACAGTAAGTAATAGGGGCGGGAATACGAAGAAGAGGAAGAAAAAAATGTGTGAAAAAAGTCAACCTCGTAAGGTGCGCACTTGCTTGCCATGACTACTACTACTACTATTCACGGAGCGGATAGAAAGAGATGGTCAGGGTGATGATGATGATGATGATAAAACTCCCAAAAGCATGCACCTACAGCCGAGGCGAAATGCGGCCTGCCCATCCCCTCCCCTCTCCTCTCCTACAGCCAGTCAACCACTCAAGCAACCCTTCACTCTCCCTCTATAGCATTACCATTATCACCCTCCATTCTGTCCCGTTAAACAAAACACGTTTCCCACCGCCCCTACCATATCCTGTGTGGGGGGAGGAGAAAGAACGGTTCATTCGTTGATAGCAACAACTACCACCACCACCACCGCCGCCTCCAACAACACTGTACACGACTAGACCAGCACAATGGGCTTGCTGTCTATCCATCTGTCTGGCCAAAGTCAGAAACCAAATCCTCAACATTTAACGTAACGCAACATAACAACTGCATGGTATATCAGTAGGCATAAAGCTGCAAACAAACAGGGCAACAAATGCAGTCCTATTGAGAATGGGAGTGAATAGGGATGAATGTTTATCATATCATATCATATCATATTATGCGGCTATCGTTGCACATCATAATAAGTTTTTTTTTACCTAGCGTAAGGCCTGAGGGGGCAAGGGGAAAAAAGGGAAGATCATTTCTTAATCCGCCCTTAAGCGCAGTCTTGGTGTTTTGGAAGAAGAGAGAGAGAGAGCGGGGGGGTTGATAGATAGTTACCGCACGGTTTTCGCTTGTTCCTGTAATATCTATCATACACTGTATCGTATTGGTGGGGTTAGGTTGTGTTCGATACCGCGCGGAAATCTCTATACCCGCTGTAAATGAGTGAGTATGAAGTGATTGATTGATTGATCGATTGATTGATACAAGTAGATGGATGGATGGGTGGAAGTGGAATACCGGTATTACCCAGCCAGTTAACTGTATCTTGATGCTTTCGGTGGGCATGGCAGATCACTGCCCGAATAGTCGAGAACGCGAGTGGGTGGAGACGCGAGCGCTGTGCAGTACCGTGCCACCAGCAGTCGCACAAACAGGTGACCAAAAAATCACGAGCCCCAAATCAAAATCCCGTGCATATCTCTCCTTCCCTCCCCCTCTCCCTTTCTCTCGCTCGACGACGATTCCCCACTTCCAACTGTAGCTCTCTCTCCACTCCACTCTGTTCCGCTCCATAACTAATCGTGCACTTTCCCTCCCTTCCTTGTTTCCTCCCCTTCCTTCCTACGAGTTTGACACAATTCCCTCTTTCTCACCCTCACCCTCACCCTCTTCCCTCTCCACGCAAAATCTACAAATCATCTATTTCCCTCAACCCCGAAAGGAGAAAGAAAAAAACAAAAACCCACAAGGATGATATACAGTTACCTACTCTCCCTGCCTGGGCTCCTCCTCATTTTCCCTACGCCCTGCGCTGAACTTACTCCATCCCGGGATAAACATCATCTTAAGCCATGCTCATAGACTATCATGCAGACTATCATGCCATACCACACATGTCACGAGCAAGCAAGCAAGCAAACCTTGAAGCACTGTACCGGCCCTGGTAGGGGATTCTCTCTTCTATCAGCCCGATCATGCATTGTAGACTACTGTGCTAGGTACCGTGCTCCTTCATATCAAGACCACTTGCAATTTCGCGTCCGTGCGGATCGCCCCGCGATACACTGGTTATCACACTGCCGGTGCCCCAGTGGATACTCGAGTACAGGAAATGCCAGGATAACGCCAATATTGCGTGCTTTGTTTGTTTGTTTTTGTTTTTTCTGGGGAGGATCAATTCACTAGAGGTTAGTACTTACCTGGGCTTTCAGCAAAGTGTGAGGGCAAGAGTGTATGGGCGCGTAGAAGAGGGAGGAGCAGGAGGAGGAGGAGGAGGAGGAGGAAGGAGGAGCAAAATAAAAATAATAATAACATGGGGAGTTCACGATTGGTTGGTTGTTTTTTTGTTTTTTGTTTTTAGTTTTGGTTTAGGATAGATAGTTGAGCGGGAATGAGCGAGTGAGCGAGTGAGCCAAGGAAAGGAAGAAGGAAGGAAAGAAAGAAGGGGAGAGGTTTCAGTGAGGGGCACCGGTACCGGTATACACTTTACGGTATCCCAGCCCTGAAAGAAAAGAAAAGAAAAGAAAGCTGAGCTGGGAGCAGCTGGAAACTAAGGGAGCTACGGTAGCTATGATGCAGTACAGCACCGCACAGTACAGAAGCTGCCAGCGGGAGACGTACGTAGACGTCGTAGAGTGAGTGAGGTCGGATGATGCCAATATCACAAGAAATTCCAAAATATTACCAAGCCCAAGTCGGGTAAGTACAATCAACCCAAACACCCAAAGCGGGCTATCCCAAGCGGATCACATATAGCATGAAAAAGGAAATCACCATGGGCCACCGCACAAATACAGTAAATAGACCGTTATCGTTACTGTGCTACAGTAGTGCACTAACTGTGGAAAAGCGAATAAATCAAGATTCAGCTCTCGCGCCAGAGGGGGGAAGGCGGGGGGGGAGGAAGGAGGAGGCGGGGGCGGGGGTTGTTCTAATTTACCGCATTCGTCTCGTTGCAGGTCGCGTCTCGCTCGGAAGGAGTGTCCGGATGCGAATCTAAATAAATATTCTTGTTTCTTGTTTATTTTGGCTTATCGCGTGGTACTGTTGCTGTACTGGTAAGTGCCGGTTTCGTACTAATTATGATGGAAATATTGCTTGCTGGTAATGAATGTGCTTGAGGGGTACGAGTACGGGTACTAGTACTTTGTACGGGTTATCCAAAAACGGGAATAATAGGTGAAGGAAATCGGGTTCGGGAGGGTTATATTTGGAGGTTTCATATTAACTTATGGGGATGTCGGAAAGTTAGGATATACGCAGCTCGGGCTGTGAAATACGCGCACTATTAGTACTGTAGGTATGGTTGACGCTATGATATCATTAGGAGATTTTTACTCGGATAAACTTGGGACAAGAATTGCGTGTTTTGGGGGAACTTCCCGGGAGTACCGGTGTCTGTGTTCCCGACATAACCCCTCCTCTTCCCCCTCACCCCCGCCCCCCCCCCGCAGAGACATATATGATACCTCCGGACATAATTTTACTGGTAGATTAATGAGTGTAGTTGATGAATGGGAAGAGTGGAAGATAAACTCGTAAAAGGAATGAACATGAATACGGTAATCATGGGATATTGTGCAGTGCCATACTTGTGGCTTTTAAGCGAATTTTCGCCACCTTCCTGCATTCCACCCATCCTTCCCACCATCCATTTGTAGAGCAGCTGTGGGATCGCACACCTGAGCGTTGCTCGTGGTGGTGTCTTGGTACTCTAAACTACCCTATCTCACAACCTAACACAAGATCTGACCATTACCAGTACCAGCATGATACAATAACATCAACAAAATCAAGGAACAAAAAGTCAACCCCTCACTAGAAGCACGCTACCCCTCCCTCCCTCCCTCCCCGCCCCCCCCTTCTCGCTCGCTTCGGAGCTCCCGTCGGATATCGTGCCAATCGATCTTTCTCAAGATGATCCTCCGAGTCAGTCAGTCAGTCAGCGCAACCTAACCAACTCGACTCCACACAACACCCCTCAACCCATCGGTCAGGAAACCACCGCAAGAAGGAAAGAGAGAGGGGGAGAGGGAGAGATAATACACTCGCTAACTACTCGAGTACAATCAATCAATCCCCCACCCAATCAAAAAGCCCTCCTTCAAAAAAAAGAATAAAAAGAATAAAAAAACAAAACTCAAATCACCCTTTTTTAGGCGCTGGAACAAACAAAACAGAAACCGAATAAATACATTTTCTCAACGACTCCCTCCCCCCCCTCCCTCAACCAACCGCCAATCATAATTCAGCCCATCACCTGACTTCGATCACTCTGGATACCTGCATTAGCTCCATCTCCTGGGGAAAATCCCCAGAAAGCACAAACATAAAAACGGGCATTTCCGTTGGCTTTGGTGTATTTCTTCAGCTAGAAGGGGGGGGGGGAGAAGGCGGTGGGGATTCGGACTAACTTATCATAACTGGTGCGACGGGGTTGTGCAACTTCCCTTCGCTCCCGGTGGATGGATGGATGGGTGGGTGGGTGGAACTGGGCTTCTGATGCCTTATATGCACCTACCCAGAGTGTTTGAAGTCACCTGACACACTGGTTTTATTTATTTAGTTAGTTAGTCAGTTTTTGCGGAACTTGTGGAGAGAGAGGGTGGTAGTGGTATTTGGCGAGGGAGGGGGGGAGGTTGGGTGGGTGGGGTCTTTGATTACTTTTTTTTCCCCCTTCTATTCCCATTAGAGGGGAGGGAGGGGATGAGTGTGGGGATTGGGATGGGATGAGATGAGATGAGAAGGGTGGCACAGGGACGCGGCGGGAGGGTAGGTAAGGGAAAGGTAAAGGTCAGGGAGTGGGGTGGGGTAAAGTGAAGGAGCTGGTTTGTATGTGCGTGCGCGCGTGTTGTGGGTGTGTGGGCGTGTGGGTAGAACTAAATTGCCGGCACGATAGTCTCTCTTTTGGCTTTCAATATGCCTGTATATATTTTCAAGAGCCGTTTATTTAGGCTTTAATTTCCCTCATTTTTATCATCGTACATTGTGATCATGGTATGCAGTAGCACTCGAACCAGTTCCTCCTCCTTGACGGACCTGTCCGCTTCCAGATATTAGATGCGGTACCCCACCCCCACTCCCACCTTCTCGACCACCATCACCTCCTCCATCATGTCCACCTGCCACCGGGACACCACCTCCTGCCGCCGTTGCTGTTGCTGCGCCAGCACCAACCCTCTCTCCGCCGACATCCGTGATATTTATGGTTTCCACCCCCCCGATTCCTGGCTCAAAGTCCGGAGGGCACGAGTTGAACGGCAGAAACCACGCGCTGCTCGGCTGTTCCGTAAAGGCATTCACATCCGCTCCATTAACTTGGCCCTGGAGCTCGGGCCATATCCCGCTGTTAAGCGATGTTGCGGCCATCATGAATGCGGGGTCTGACCCCGAGGAGTACATATCGTAAAAGGAATAATGGGAAGGCACACTTTGAGGGTGGTGTTCTTGGTGCGGAGAGTGCGATTGACGGGCCTGGGGGTGATGCATCCCCATCCCTCCCGTATCTATAGCCGCAGGGCCCCTAGGCAGGGTAATGGGATAGTTGGGGTACGGGACTTGGTGCGGGGGTATATTTGGCATCAAGGAGGGAATTGCTGGCAGGTGTTGGGCACTTTGGGCTTGCCGCTGATAGTCTGTGCGATAAAGGTTTGTTTGCTGGGGCATGTTTTGCGGATTGGGTATCTGCGGTGGGCTTAGTAGTTGGGGATCTAACTTCCCCTCCATCTCACTGCGACCTTGATCCATCGTTGGAGTGGGAATGGTTGTGGTTGCGGGGGATGCACCCACTGGTGAGTGATGTGTTGCGGGTGATTGACTGTGATGCAAGGAAGTAGGTGAACTTCCCAGATGTATACTCGAGGCTGTCTGTGTATGTATTGAGGGAGATGTGCGAACGTAGGATTGTGTCTGAGCCCCGGGAGGGCGAGGTTGAGGCACTGGAGCAGGAGGGGCGGCGGGAGGGCGCTTCTGTCTCGGTGGCCCTAATCTTGCAAAGAACTCGTCTGCTGTTTGAAGGTTGGATTTTTGGCTTAGCACGGCATCCCGGGCGGAGGCCTCATCCGAAGTGTGGGGCTTTGATGCCATTTCTTCTTTGTAATCACTGGCGCTAACTCCTCGTGGGTACTTTTGAAACCAGTCTCCATATTGCAATGTTCGAGTGGTTTCTTCAGGGAACGATGAACCCTCTGCAAGGGAGTCTGCGAGTTTACGGTATAATCTCTTGAGATTATCTGTTATAGAATGGAAGAGACCCCAATATTGTCTTAGCTGCATCAGGAACCTCAGACATATCTGCATATTGTTTCTTGATTCCTCTTGTATCCCCCTTCTAGTCGAGAATGAGAACATTCGCACCATGTGCACCATGCTAGCATTGAATGCGCAATACCCTGTGAAAGGAGCCACCACAAGCACTCCACGTTCCTCAACATCTAAGAGTATTCGTGATATCTCTGTGGCCGATGACAAGGCGATTTCCCCTGCCTTCTTTCCAAACTCCAGGGGAGTGCTCTGGCCTTGGGAGGCAGGCGTCGGGACTCCAGACTTATTGAGAAAGAGTCGCACTTGATGAAGGGCAATATGCACGAAAACAAACTGGCTAGCGAGATGCTCTGTGATATGGGCTTGCATATTTTCGGGAGTATATCGAAGACGACTAGGTAGGCTTTCTTCGAATTGGTTTATCTCCTTATTAAGGACCGCAAATTGGGAATTTGGCTCCCAGATGTCACAGGGGTCGCGGTCTTTGCCCCCCTAAGAGAAGTCAATAAAAAGATTCGGTATTTGTAATAAATTTTGTATTTCCATAATCTAGGGGAGCTTGGATTTCCGTAGAAAGCATCAAAGATGAAGTTAAAAAAGAAGGAAAGAAGGAAAGAAGAGGTAGGATGGATACTAGGCTTTTGGCACGCTAACCTGGTTAAGATATTTAACGACTCTTCCATAAAGGGCCACGACTCTGACCATATAGGCCGCAACCCCCATATCACCCGTGACGTCACCAATTTCCTCCCCAGAATCCTTCACAGTTCCATCAAGTTGTTCCGTTACCGCCGGTATACCCAGTTCCAAATTCCTATCGTGTACCGGCAATTGAATCTCGACTTCCGACTCGGCGATCAAATGTGGCCTTTCCGTCCCCGATGAAGTAAACCTATCCATTATGAAGCAAGACCACATACTCCGCCGGCGGATTTCCCTATCAACAAAGGACATATACCCCCCCTCGCTTTGGTGGAAATAATCGCTAGCTGGCCTTGAATGTGGCTTTCCGAGTGGGTCATTATTTGCTTCTTTATGCAACTGTATTGCATGCGCCATGCGGGTGGCCATTCCGCCCATTGCCCAGCTTCGACCTCCCTGACATGTGCCGAATTCATGAAGACCCAGCAACACGCAAACAGTAACATTGGTGATATTTGGGGTATCGAATTTCTTTAATATCTGTCGTCGAGCCTCGCTCGCAAATACCTCCCCAGCAAGAAAGGGTGGATCATGGCGTAAGGCTGGATGCCTAGAGAACCGAGCCGATACAGCACAGACAGCGAGAACTAGTACCGGCGGTGCGGTTCCACTCCTGTAGAAACCCATTAAATAATCCGACTTCTAGCAAGGCACACCACCTACTCTTCATAACATGACAGAAGCATTCCAAAGAGGGGTAATACCGTAATCGCCTCATGAATGAAGGTTTGTGCAATAGGAAATATGGCTGCCCGTAGACGTAATCAAAGAAGACTTCCGCCAGATGTTCTTGGATATCCTTTGGAGGTAGGGCATGGCTCCCATCGTCGGCATCTATTGTTCGCCCTCCCCTCCCCAAAGGGCTATCATCCCAAGTATCCGACATACCTATCCCATCCCGTGTAGCTGAGCTATCTCCTCTAGCCCATACATCCAACTCATCCCCAAATGCCGTTGCGGCCGTCCTTTTCCTTGCTGAAGCACCGGATCTTGCGCTAGTTGGGATACTTGGCCTTACAGCAGACCTCCCTGTAGTGCTAAGTACAGCACCAACTTCATCCTTTGGTACATTCCTGATTAGCCGTTCTTCCATACGCTTCAACCGCCGGTCGAGCATAGCCATGTAGTCTGCTCTAGGAGCTACCTTGCGAGTGGATTGTTTATAAACACAAGGAGTCCTTGACCGAATGCAGTGACGACAAGCGGGGTTTTCGCCGGAGCATCGTATCTTCTTGCGGCGACAGGCGATACACGCCAGTGGAAGCCGCTTTCTATCCTTTCCTGCCTATGCTTAACTGTTAGATTAGAACTTAGATGTGCTTAGAGTGACTAAAAGTCACCCCTCCTAGGGGTAGGCAGATTAAGGCCCCAAGGCTAGTGATCGCAGTAGCTTGTTGAGGGGTTAAGGTGGCAGAATCTGCCTAAACTTGTAAAAAAGCAGTGTCAAGAGTGCTCCAAGTAATGGCTCGGGGACACCCTCAACTCTGATTTCTGGCTTTGGACCCTAAGAAATGGAAGCCAAACAAACAGGAAACTAACCTTAGTTTTTGTTTCACTCCACGTTGGAGCTAGTCCTTGTCCCTGCCCCGCTTCCGTCATTCTCAAGACACCCTGGGTCCCCTCTCTACCCTCCTGGCCTGGATGGTCCTCATCGCCAGTTCTAATATCCATCCCTTCGCCCATTTCATCGCTATCTATATCATACCCCGCACCCGAAATATTGACGGGCGATATTTCTGTTGCAACCTTCGCCATATCTCTGAATCCCTCATCGGTTCTAGCGCCCACCTCATCTCCTCTCGCACCTCCACGAACCGCTCCGATTTCGCTCTCCATCCTTCTTCTCGTAGGAAATGGTATACTGCCTCCCATATGTCTCTTACCCTCAGAGACAATCCTATTGTATACGTAGCCTTCATCTTGTGTGTGATGCCCCCCCTCCTTGTCAAGATGACCCTGATCCTGTTGGCTCATGTAGGTATAATCCACTCTTGGCGCGTCCGCTGTGTCATCTGCTGGGGAAGTCTTCCATATCCGTCAGTAGCTCTCCTCGAGTACTAATACAGTACTTGTAGTATCCTTTTCCATCTCTCATCCCATTCCAAAACAATGGCCTCACTCTGACCATGTTTGCTTTTCCCCCCTTCCCTCTCCTCTACTTGCGCAACACTCCTTCTCCACTGCTCTCCTTCTAATTGCGGGTCAGCATCACCTCTAAAACCTGTGATCCATTATCACCTCACCCCCGACATTATGTGAGGCAAGTACACAAGTTACACAACTCAAAGCCATCCCACACACCGTTGGCTGTTGGCCCAGGGTGTCTCTCCCGTGGTCCTCTCTCTGTCTTCTGTGGTCGCACTAGTCGTCGACAAGCAGACCACCCCACGGCACCCTGAGGGGCGCCCTGGCCACCTCGCCGAGCTCAGTAACGGGCGGCGTCCTCGCCCTGATACAGGAGTTTTCGCCGGACCATTCCCAATCCGCAAAGCCTTCTCTCGCTCAGTTAGTACTGAGACATAGCATATCCAGAATAGTCCGCCGGATGATACCGTCAAACTGACGGATTATAAACTTGACTTCTTGGCAGTGGTCTCGCTACATCGTCGGCAACCGGGATGTAACCCCAGATGGCACAGGCACGAGTACTGGTACAATGCACCAGCATCCTACAGCAGTACCAGTACATATTTTAAGCATCCATCAAGGCGAGGCATACCGGTGCATCCGTGTACGACGCGGTTAAGTGCTCCTTGCTCTCTTGCCAGGGTGCTCGGAGAGTAGTAACGCTGCCCGAGAGTATCGAGCCTCCCAACAGCCCCCACGCCCCAGTGAGAGATCTTTGAGGCCTTCACCCAAGAACCCGGAGCCTCCGGTTGGGAGAAACCAATATGCGCCTGGACGGAAATCTGTGATGGCAGTCTATTACGGCAGCGGAGACTCCGGGAACGTGGAGGCATCGTCATTCGCTCCGCCAGCCTGCCGAAGCGTGTGGTACCAGGTGCGTTTCAAATCACTACGCAGCCCGCATTTGTCAGACACAGAATCGTACCGAGAAGGCGGCTAAGGAATTATCACGAATGTGAGTTAACTATCGAGTGACGCGGCATGACCAGAATCTCTCAAAAATCACGATTGCCCCCTTTGGATAGATGGGTTTGACGCCCATTATCAATTGCGGGAGAAAATTCAGTGTCGGTATTCGCGTAAACTCTGCGATTATTAATCCACCGAGTCTGACACCGAGGGTGGGGGGAATGGCATCGAAAAAGGTTAACCAATGCTTCGGACTGATGGATAAGCTTTGTAGCTCAGTGTAATGGCATGGAATAATTGGTCATATGCACTCAATCACCCAGTGCAAAAGTGCCGACACATTAGCTCTTGATGGGCGTTATACCAGTGCTGCTCTTAGGGCACGCGGTACTCGCTGGCTCTTTGAGCATGCCAGAGGCAGAGATTGAAAACATTACCATTAAAGTTAAGCCAGCGTCAGAGTGTTGCTCGGGCTATCTTTTGAGCGAGGGGGTACGAGTACAGTAGGCTCCAGGATTCGGATGGAAACCCATCTTGGCGCCACCCCTGAGAATCGTCAACCAAATAGAGCGTTATCCCGCTCTAATAATCTAAGTGGCGGCGCCATGAAGTGCTTGCTGCTGGGTGGGTAGCGCTCTACTATCGGTGAACGGGTATAGTACCGTAAAAATCCGTGGAATCCACTCCCTTCGTCAGCCTTGTAATCTCCTGATTCTGAGACAGGGCTCCTGAGAAGGATTAGCGTTTTCTTAACACAGTATAAGATCAGCCAAGACTTCCCCCGGGCCGATTGGCCATGAATCGTTCTCAAACCCACGAAAAATATACCTTAGCCCCAATAGTATGATATAAGACATGCTTGTTATTTAAGGTTTTTGAACAAGTGCCTGGGACCGACTTCAACAAAGCTTGGGTACCTGTTAACTGTCATAGCTGACTATACTAGGGCAGGGAATAGTTAACTTGAACGGACAGGGATATATTTGGCTGGTTAACCTTAAATAACTGTTCAATTACTTCTTACCGGACCCCACACTATATCATGCCATGTCAAGCTTGATCGCTCAAAGGGGATTGAAGATTAACCAGCTTCATATGCAATTATTGAAAGGTACCAAGTGGCACCTTTTCCAGTTACCACTTGATCTGTATTAATAAGAAGTGTTTGAAGCTAAATAAAGCCCTACACGACCTCTGACCAACTCCCCATCTTCAGTATCCGGAAATTAGCAAGGCACTTTTGATTTCCCGTTTCCAAGAAGCTGATGCCACTCCAAACCTATATACCAGCCGTCAGAAAACACCCACCCTCTTCTATATCCAGGACATCTCAGTCTTCTACAATCACCATTACCCTTAAAAGAGGGTATAATATCGTTGAGTCAACTATCCAGCATCCCGCATTAGGACCAATTCCGGGGAGACAAAAGAGTACCCAGCACTAGAGATTGGCCACTACTCCTTCCGAACGGCCCGGTTTCTGCTTCAGTCAGTCAGTCTTCTTAGACCACCCCTATTCTCTAATAATACTTTTAAGACAAAGGATTGTCACACACACACTCTCTCTCTCTCAACCCAGCTTGGCCCAAACATCAAAACTAAATGAAATCAAGGAACATGGGCACAGCTTCTAGACGTCCAACACGTACGAAATAACAGAGCAATTACATAAGACCACTCATGCATACTGGGTATCAAACAAAAGTTAGGTATTGCTTTCACCCTTGTTGGCTACAGTAATTCAGACTTTACCGGCAATTCTACTAAAGCAGGAACTTACTTGTCGCACCTTCCACACTTAAAAAAGCGAAATAAATATGCCGCCTGCCCCGAAGCAATCCGGGAGGCTTGTTGGTTATTCCCGCCCCCCAAAGATGATGCTACTTATCACGGAAATTTGTTCTACCGGACCGGGATTCCATATCAGATGCGGTTTCAACGAGGCTTGTGGAAATTGTCTGTGAAATATCATGTGCGCAATTCTCGAGTCTAGTCTCTCAGGCCTTCTCACTTTCCAAATTTCTTGTTTTCCCCTTTTCTTTTTGTTTTGGGCTGTTTCTATTCACGATATGCAGCGATGGAGGGGAAGTGTAGCAGTAGTATCATATTGATATCACTCGGTGATGCTTACCCCACCCCCCCCCCCCGTTCTCAGCTTCCTTTCGACTAGCTCTTCTATCCGCTCCATACCTCCCCACCCACCCCCCAATTCCCCGCTCATCCTTCTTCATCTCACGCCACATGACATGTCCTTGGCCGTTCGCCTCTCTACTCCTCCATAAAAATCCCTCCTTACTCCACACATATATCGCCCTTCCCCACCCCGTCTATCCCTATCCCCCCGTTTCCTTAATCACATAGCTAGGCTATTATTGCCGCCCGCGCCTCCGCGCCCCAACGGTCAATCACACCCCAAGCATCGTACCAATACGAGAACTTGTTCATCACAACTACATAGAAGAGTAGTCCCGCCTGTATACTAATTTCTCCAAACTCGAGTGACTCTAGTGAACCCCCCCCCTCTCATTCGCTCGATCTGTTATTTCTGAAGTCTTCCCTAAAGGTAGTTCACTGCCGCACCCTGCATGTGCTGGCACTGCGCTATAGGCAGCAGAAGCGTACCGATATCTCTAACTAAGGCCACTTCAAAACCGGAATCACTAAGAATCTAGTTGGGAAATTAGAATCGCCCCTCCTAATCAGGCCTATTTGTGTGTCTTTCTTCGTATCCATCCAAACTAAGTGCTAGAAGGGAAGCTCTTCGTTGTGTTTTCTCCTCTTTAATCTAGAGGGGGGAGGGGGGTTCTGGACGTCCCAGCGCCATTCCCAATTACTCAAGTATTTGCGGCACACTTTTGGACTGCGCTTTCGATGCTTATTCGCGTACTGGCTAGCCAGCTAGCAGCAAAAGGCAAGGTAAGTCAGATTGCGTACAGCAGAGTACCATCCGAACCCCCAAACAGGCAAATAAACCTCATTACTGGCATCAGTTATCCCCCCTCCCAGCACCCCAGTGTAGATAGTATGATAGTCTGCAGCCACCCAAGTGTCCACCACCGGCTGATCGCCAAACACACCCACTAAGCCATTGTTCCGAGCATGTATGTAGTTAGCAGCCCACCAAAAAAAAAACACACGCACAGTAAATAAATACACCATACCCCCTCTTCCCTCCCTACTAAGCATTCCATTCCATTAGCCTTCAATACACTTTTCGTTCACAACAGATCACTCGATTTCCAGCCCATACGCTCGATTCCTCACCGTCTTATCCAACCAGCTTTCGAAAACTCAGCCCCCGCGTGCTACACGAAACACATACTGTCGCCTGCGCCGCAAAGTGCACCGGAGGGAGTGAATCTGAGGGCCCAGGCAGCACAGTAGCACACAGCAGTATCAATAGAACGAACCTAAAAGCAAAACAAGACAAACCCCTGCTTGGGTGAGGAGCGAGCTTGAAATGATAGATTGATGCGATGGATACAATAGACAAGCAAGCAGGTAACCCCACCTCTCACCGCTTCTGCTATGGGTCTATCGTATCGCACCCATCATACCTACCCCGCATCAGAACAGAAACCTTTCCCCGCTGCGCGTAACAGTGCAAGGGCCTGATTCGTTTTTATGGGGCATTATAGTGCATCGTCAATACCACCACCATATTCTCTCTTTCCTTCTCTTTCGGTCCTTTTCTCCTTTTTCTTTCCAAAATCGACGACTCTCATTGTAATGTATAGGTTGCCATATATCAACAGGGGAAGGGTGGTTGGAGGGTTTTTTGAAAAGGGGAGAACGAAGAAACGAAAATGAAAAATAATAATATTCAGGCCAGACGACCAGAACCTTGTTTTACCCCCCTCCTATCTGCCAGTTATACGTAGGCGTTGGAGGGGTGGGGAGGTGGAAGAAGACAAAGGATCGGGAGAAGAGGGAATTTAATAGCGAATATAAAAAGATGGAAGGAAAACCCATAGAAATACTATAAATAGACAAAAACAAAGATACCAGCCGGAATGAACTCCAATCATCATGAGTAAAAACACGAATAGCAAGCTGCGAAATCAGACACAAGAGCGGCATAAAGCAACCCTCTCCGCTGGAGAAGGAGAGAACAAAAGAGAAACGAAAATTGGTTACAAACCCAAGACGCAAATGGAAAAAACAAAAGGAAAAAAAGAGTCGTAAAAGAGATAAAGGAAAGAAAAGAATCAAAACGCCATACCCATAGCCCTAATCCATATCCATTCGCATCCGAAAAACTGTAGACTTGAACTTTAACGAACATTAACCAGCAACTCGGCCTCAAGGATGAACTTTCCCTCCTTGTAACCCTCCGATGCCTCATAGGCTTTATCGTACTTCCAGCCGACAATTTCATTGCACTGGCGACAGGAGATGTCGCGAACGACGTGACGGCCAGTAGTCATGTTGCGCTCAACGGGCTCAGCTTCGCTAATGTTGACGACAGTATTGAAGAGGTAGGCTTTTCCATGTTGGCCACGGAAGTTCTAGAAAATTGTGTCCATCCCATGTTAATAAACTAGCCACCAGACCCACTAGTTGCTCGGGAAACAGAGCAGAAGAGGGGGGCGGGGCGTGTACGCGGGACAGGATGTCTTCATGATTAGACAAGTGGGTTTTGCAGTTTTTGCACCCGTAAATACGGTTAGAGTTGAGGTAGACGTTGTAAGAGAGGCCCATTTTGAGTTTCTGGTTTGATGACCTTTTTAACCCGTTGAGCGGGGAGAGGCGGGGGCGGGGTGGTGTGTGGTGGTGGTGGTAGTAGTGGGGGCAGCTAGACGACGGTAAGTTAGAGCTTGATTTATTTCCGGAGCTTTGGTGTCGCCCTGTTGGTGTGGTTGAATACTGGGGCGGTTGGGGTTTCGTTTATGGAGTAACGAGAAAAAGGGACAGTAGGAGAGGAGGGTACGAGGGAGGAAGAAAGAAGGGAGAACAAGCTGGGATAGACATACCTTATCTATGACGTGCGGCAACTGCTGACGAAGGAGTTTTGCCGGAATGAGCCGTAAGAGAAAGCGGGTGGAGGGGAGAGGCAGTGAAGGAGGGAGAGGGAGAGGGAGAGGAGGGGGAGAGGAGAGAGTGTGTGAGAACAGGAAAGTAGACTACTGGAAGTAGTGTTCACGTGGTTTGTCACGTAACTTCGGTTTTTCATCGTGTTGAACTCTTCTCACTTCCGTAGTTGACGCGCCGAGACGAAAGAAGTACCGTAACTTATTAATGCCTTGGAGAGTTCGGTTTGCGGGTGAGGAAACTTGGTTTGCATAGGATCGTAGTGTGTATCAGGTTGGTAAGGAAGGATTCAAAGACAGAAGCATGAACTATTTTATTAATCCGGCACCAATACCGTACTCGCTCAGTTAACAACCCTTTGTATCTTATGAAACATCGTATTGTACAGACTAGAGAGCAGAGAAAAAGTAAAAAAAGAGACAAGAGGGTGAGCAAAAAGTCCCTCGGTGTATCGATTTATATGGTATTACGGCCTTGACCAGATGACGCCCAATTTACATTCATATAGAAAAGTCGAGTAATCTTCTGTGATGTTAAGCCAAGGTATGATATCTAACCCTCTATCGACATCCTCTCGTCCCGCACCAACCTCTGACAAAGATAGTATCGTCGAGCTCCTGCATCCCGATATCATATCATTTCTAACTTTGCCTATCTAGTTATTAACGGCATGAGCACTACCGGTGTCTAGTACTGTCACTCACCCCTTCGGCGGCTGCCAATTCCTCATATGCTGTTAATCTAGGACGATACATACAACACACCGATATGTGAGCCGTACAGGGGCGCTCATAGATTCCCAGGCAGTGTCCATTTATATCCATAGAAATTGACCGTTTTCAATAAGATTCTCTCGTGCTTCATCACAGGTAATAACCTTGCTACCGTAAATTAGGCTTTCAAACGTACCCAGAAGAAGGGAATCAAGACCACCCTCCGACTCCAGGGGAAAATGACAAGGGTAGGATAGAGGCTTGGTAAGGGACTTGTTAGCCAATTTGCTTTTTACTTTATAAACCGTCCATCGGTTCGTGGAGGGTTTTGTTGTTTCAACCAGTGGTACGATGGCCCACCATCAAACTAGCAATCACATAGCCTCACTCGAGACACGATCTTGACAGGAAGAAAAACAGAATCAACAGATAAATGCAAACTAAAAAAGAGACTGCTGACGACTCAAGAAGACAAAGTTGGATCCAACGCCATCCTCCGCCTTTTCTACCGGCTTACCTACCTCCCTCCCTCCCCACACCCCCACATTCTTCCGTCATTCCATATTCCACTCCCTCCAGTCTGCCCTGTTCATCGAACATTGGTATTTAAACTCTCCCGACCCAACAAAGAACTGCTCCAACTATCATTGTAGCGGCTGCCCAGACTCCACTAACACCAGCAGCACCCCTCAAATCACCACCTTTGACTGTTCCAGCAAGACGGACGACAGAGCTGATTCCTTGGTAGCTAGTAATCAACAGAGTCCTCTTGATTATCTTGCGCGAGCGGGGGCTCAATCTGTTCATCCACATACGAAGGAAGAATCCCCAGACACCAGTATAATCCTGCTTGATCTCCTCGGGAGCGGGATCGGTTGGGATGGTAGCGTCTGTGAGCCCATTTGGAGAGTAGAAGATAATCTCGCTAGCAGCCCAACCAACAGGCATCATCATCATCGCGCGGGCGAGAAGTACCGCTTCTGGGGCATCATGTACGCGCACCACTGACTCCAGATCCCAGCCAGATTCCAGAAGCCAGGAGGTAAGGAATTTTTTGCCCGCCGAGTAAAGGACCAACTGGTAGATACTGGATGAAAGGAGGGTTGTCAGGAAACGGGTTGCATCAGTCTTAGAATCTTGCTTAAAGTGTGTTGTGGGCGAGTTCTTGGGTGAAGCACGAAGGAAACGAAGGGGAAGGTAGATTGACAACAGGTCTATCGCAGTGGTCACGGCAAGGGTTGGAAGGAGCGGCGAGTGGCTTGGCTGGTAGGTATGCAGATAATGAAGCGCAGGCGAAAGAGTGAGTGTAACCAGACAGGCTGCCTGTGCGGCTAGAGGGAGAAAAAAGAAGTATTGTCAGTAGACTATCGCAGCCTTGTGATGAAGCCGAATGGCCATACCATCCCATCCACCTATCCAGTAGCCCAGGACCTCTACGATACGCCATCCGACCACTCCTAGATAATCGTTTAAAGTGGTCATCGGCCGTTCAACGGCCATAATGTCGTGGCCGATCCATGGATTGGCAAGGTAGCTGAAGCCAGCAGCGAGCGCGAGGTTGAAGAACACGAGAAGTACAGGCTTTAGTTTAGAGGGAATGGCATTAGATGCTGCGCGTATAATCGAAGTCATCTTTGCTCTCAGCTTTTTGACGCGTTTGACGGAAAAAGATGGATGTTTGCAAGGGGAGAAGGAGGAGGTGGTGGTGAACTGGGAGGGTTGGAGGGATGGGAGTTTGTGACGTATCAGTCGCGGCTGAACCGCCTGCTGTCAACAATGGCCCGGTTGACGAGCCCTAAGTTTACTGGCAATGATTTACAAGATGTTCGAAATCCGTTCTCACGAAAAAATGCCATAAAAGCGAAAAAATCTCAATTTTTCTGGCCTGAACAGGGTCTTAATTACTTTTTTTTCTTACTTTTTTTCCCCGCCAACCCACGCGGCGGGGCCGCCTAATAATGGGGTGGTGGCTGAAGAAACCACTTTCCCGGGATCGGGGGGGGTTTCGAGGGCCTTTAAAGAGTTGTGAACTTCAGCTTTTTATCAACTCCCTCACTTCGGTCATCAATTTTTCTTGTCCGCCTGCGATGGACCTTTGGAGGCGCTCCTCAAGTTTCGCTTGTCCACCTTCGAGGCGCCTCTCCATATCTTTCTGCACCTGAATATCGTAGTAGAGGAATTTGAACAGAATCCGCAGAAGCGTTAATAAAAAAGAATTAAGGAAAAGATATCTGTACTCGAGTACTCGAGTACAACATACCGAGGTTACAACAAACCTAGAAATCCATCAAATCCAAGTACCAGGGGTACCCGTTAGGGTGAAGTATTGGGACAAGTAGGGGTAGCAGGGGCCTTTGCATATACCTTGGAAGGAGTATCAAAGAACCAAAAAAAATAAGATAACTACTAATTAGAGTAATTCTACGATCCCCCTGCTTGGCCTAATATTTCCCCCTCACCCGAGTGCCCCCATTCCTTCTTGTACCCCACCATTTCCTGTCTGATCTCTACCCAAGCCTCTCAAATCCTCCCTTTAGCCCTTCCATGTTGCTCTCAAGGCTCGTGAAATTTTGGCTGATTACCAGTACGTGGTTAACAAGCGCTTCAACGGCAGCGACACGCTGGTTACGGATTAGCCTAACTCCATTTGCATCATAGTAGTTGAGGATAAAGGTAGCCCAACCTCGCGTATGTCACTCAGGGTCGACATTGGCTTTATAATCTCCGCCAACCTCCTGGTCTGTGCCAGGAGAGGGTTTTACTCGTGCCAAGGTTGCGGCGAGCGGCCACAACCCCCGCATGTTCGCAGACTCACAACCGGGCACTCTAAAGAGTGTCCAACAGCTCAACGTAACTTGACAGCTCAACATAACCCTGTGGGTTACCACAGCAATGTCGTGATAGCTCAACGTGACTTTGTAGCAACATTGGGGCCAGCTTCGGGGAATTCGGAGTGGAACCCTTTGCCCGCGCGGTGGGCCACTGCTGGGAGATGGAGGGAGGGCGAATGGCCCTAACCCCGAAGGGACGAAGAAGAGCTCTGTTAAAGGGAAACATTAGGGCCTGTTTGGATACAACGGTTCCGTTCCATTCGCCCATATAAATGGTCTCTTTCCTTCCGTTTCAAAATGGGGAGAACGGCATTTTCGCAGCAGAAACAGTCACCCAGCGGAACGGCCCCATTTTTGCCAAACGGGCCCCAAACCGTATAATAATCTTCACTAAATCTACTAGGTTAGTCTTCGGTACTCTAGTATGATAATTTGTATGATAGGAATATTAAGTGGACTCACGTTATCGTTTGTTTGTGTTTGTGTTTGCGTTTGATGGAGAGGGTTTGTGGCAGGATAAAGCATAGAGATATGACACTCCCTACTTATTCAAGGTCGTAACCCTTGCAAGACTACCAGTATCACAAATTCGCAGATGTGAAAACCTCAAACCATAGCTCCATCAGCCATAAGTTATGATCGTATCGTACCTACGCAAATGATCACCGAAAAATACTGAGGCACACCTTAGTCATCCCCGTCTTAGGCATGACAGGGGGGTCGGCACAGTTTCCACTGTTACACCAGTCAAGGAGGTCCTGCTCGCCAAGGGAGCCAGACACTAGCCTTGACACTTGATATGGCACGAGCGAGCATCTCACCTCCATCATCATTCGAAACCCTCAGTATCATAGAGTTAGATACAAACGGTGGCTCCTTGCCACAAGACCGCTGATAGCTTTAGTATTTCCCTTTGTCCTGGCCATACAATTTTTCGCCGTCACCATCAAACGTCGCTACGATTGACTGCCGTATCCAGTTTGGGGGAGAACAACCGGCAGTCCAATCATCCGCCCCACTTCACCGAAGGGATAGAGTAGCTCTCCTCATTTATTCACTTAATCGAATATGGAGTACATCCGAGTCGCTAAAGCATGTGTCTCCTCCATCTTCGCTCCGCCCCAAGAAGATACTTGCGAACCATCAACTAACATAGAGACACCTGAGGATTTTAAGGTCGAGAACGTGACTATCCTACATCATGGGCAGCCGACAGTTGGGACCCTCCACCTTACTCCCCACCATCTCATCTTCCGGATAGACCCCGAAGCTGAATCATCCTCTCCATCAGCTTCCCGAACTCCACCCCCACAAACAAAACCGGTAAAGCGGCCTCGGGAAATATGGATTACGTATCCTATCGTTTCTACACTCTTTCGGCATCCAGCGAGTGCCGCTTCACCGGCCCACTTACGGCTACGGAATCGAGATTTCTCCTTCCTTACTTTCCAGTTCAAGACGGAGCGGGAGTGCAGAGATGTTTTTGAGTCGATCAAAGCTCTTGCAATTGTCAAAGGGGTAGAAGGCCTTTACGCCTACTCTTACGCCCCAGGCTCCATTGAGAAGAAATTCAATGGGTGGAAGATATATGACCCCCGGAAGGAGTACGAGAGGATGGGTATCGGCACCGAGAGATGTAAAGGATGGAGGATATCAAAAATTAATAAGGATTACGCTGTGGGTTGATGCCTCTTTTTGGGTGTGCTTAGAAGCAGGAGCTAATTTCAAGTAGTTCTCTCCAACGTACCCTGCGTTGTTGGTTGTCCCAGCCACAATAAGCGATACGACCTTAAGCCATGCCAAGAACTACCGGTCCAGGGCGAGAATACCCGCCTTAACGTGATTCACCCGCCTCATGATGTGAGATATCGTGCTAAAGTTTGAGCAGCTATATCCACCCTCTCAACAGCTGCTCTATAACCAGGTGTTCCCAGCCGCTAACGGGCGTCCGTGGGAACCGTAGCATACAGGATGAGAAGCTCGTCGCAGCCATTTTCGCCTCGTCACAACCACAGAATCTGCCCCAAACTCCAGGGCTACTTGAAACTTCCAATACATCCCCCTCCGGCTCCTACACTAATCTCGGGGCTCTCTCACTGGATTCCGATGCATGCACTACTAGCTCCCCTCCCGAAGCCCCAGAACCCCCTCCAAAAATATATGGGGCGCAACAAAACAATCTGATCGTGGATGCCCGTCCTACTGTGAATGCATATGCTATGCAGGCGCTAGGCATGGGGAGTGAGAACATGGAGAACTACCGGCACTTGTCTTCACCGCCTTGTACAAAGACTTATCTCGGCATTGAGAATATTCACGTCATGAGGGATTGTTTGAACAAGGTCATTGAGGCCATCAAAGATTCAGATCTCTCCCCCCTACCTCCAAACCGGGAAATGCTGATTCGTTCGGGATGGACGAAGCATATTGGGACGATGTTGGACGGGACAGTGGTGATTGTACGACAAATTGCTCTCGAGCATAGCCATGTTCTCATTCATTGCTCTGATGGATGGGATAGAACCAGTCAGCTTAGCTCTCTAGCACAAATCTGTCTGGATCCATATTTCAGGACTATAGACGGGTTTATGGCGCTGGTGGAAAAGGATTGGGTAAGCTTTGGTCATAGGTTCCGTGACCGCTGTGGCTTTCTCGGGAGCGATAAGTGGTTCATAGAGAAGAGTGGAAACGGAGCATCCGCAGAGGAAGCCTACCCCGGCTTTGAAGATGATTCACTCGCTCCTCGAAACGGTGGCCCCGGGACATTCGCAACCGTGGCAAACGCTGGTGGGGGCCTCGGTGAGGCTTTGGAAAAGGGGTTTGGGCAGGCAAAACTCTTTTTCAACACAGTGGGCGTTGTGCCAGGACGCGCCTCTTCATCAGCGAGCAACAGCACGGAACTTCTAGATGGCGCAGAGGACTGTTCAGCCTCCTCATCTCTTGACCGTAAAACGAAACTGGCTAACACGGCGACAACCCCAGTGACAATAACAAAGCCAAAAGAAGTCTCCCCAGCATTTCACCAATTCCTCGATGCAACCTATCAAATACTACACCAGAACCCCACACGCTTTGAGTACAACGAGCGTTTCTTAAGAAGACTCCTATATCACCTATACTCTTGCCAGTACGGCACCTTCCTCCATAACAACGACAAGGAACGTCACGACGCGCGGATCCAGGAGCACAGCCGCAGCGTCTGGGACTACTTTCTTGCCCGGAGAGAGATGTGGATCAACGAAAAGTACGACCCCGCTGCTGACGGCGCTGATAGGGAGAGGGAAATTGGTGGAGGGAGGGTGTTGTTCCCGAAGACTGGCGCGGCGATCAGATGGTGGGAGGAATGCTGGGGGAGGGAAGTGGGGGAGATGAACGGGAGCGCCATTAGTTTGCCTACTACGAGTTTCCCCGAGGAAGGGGGCGGGGGTGGAACTGGAGGTGGAGGAGGGAGGGGGACCAGTCCGGTGCCCGGGCGACAGAGTGGGACCGCGGTGGGGAGCGATAAGGGGATAGAGGTTGAGATGATGTAGACTCGTATTGCCTTGTTTCTGTTCCTCTCTACCGTATGCTTGTTTTTCGTTCCTTTTTTCTTCCCCTCTTTCCTCCGCTCCCTCCCCTCTCCCCCAATTGGGTTGGTTAGTTAGGTTGCTAGTTTCTACATGTATTTCGGCACTCAATCACATGGTGGTTATCCCCGTTAGTCGGCCTGCTTCACCATCAACACATTCCATTATACACGCTTGTACCCGTGATGCCGTGAGGTTTGTAAAATGGACCGCGATTGCATACAGCCAAAAATTGGCCAGGGCCTCAGAATTTTGGTGGCATGCGATGGCGGTCTGTTTTACAAACGTCTCGAGATTGCGAGTACCAACATGGGCCACTCAGTAAGGAGGCAGAGGCCAAAACGCATCAAAATTAGAGCATTTCGATCCAGTAAAATTCAACGAGTTTTGTTGGGAAATTTTTCGGAAAATAATCATCCCAAGGCTCCCCAAGGTAACTTTTCGGGTTCCTCTGCCTAGTGAGATGGAGCAGTGATCAATCCTTTTTTATTGCAGCCTGATACCGGTACCGTAGCACTCTATAGCCCAGACGATACTCGTACGAGGCAGCAGGCCAGTCAGTCATCGTCCACGGCACGATTATTATACGGCAGTCCCCATACCCATCCACAATTCACCCTTGTGATTACCCCCTCCTGCGGCAAAAGATACCGACCGGTACAGTAGACACTTCACATGTCAACCCGTGCATGTGTGAATAAATTCCAGCCCAGTTCAGATCAATTTCATTGTGCAACCGTGGGGGCCTACACACACACGCGCGCGCCGCCACCACCACCACCAACACGCCCTCTCACTCGCGATCGATCGGAGTGCGAGCAAGGTACTAGTAGACTACCGTATGTATCAGCAGTATATGCAGAGGGGGGGAGAAGAAGAAGAAGGCGGTACGGTTATTCATGATAAGTATGATAACCGGTAGCTGAGCTAAAACACCCTCTACCGGGACATACCAGTTTCACATCCATTTCCACGAGACAGAGCTACGGTCGGGTGGGTAGGCAGGTGCCGTAGGAACCGTAGGGAAGAAGAGGGGGATCTTTGTATCATATCATATCATAAGTCCGGGACGAACATTTTGCCAAGGGGGTATTCCCCCTCCCCCTCCCCCTCACCTCTCGAAGGATTTTTGGTCACCGCTTTGGTGATATATTGGGGGAGTTTGACTCAAAAGTGTGTCGAATTTTGGGTATCAGGATTTTTGGGGATATGTTAAATTAACTCCATTATTGCCTTGGCATTTGGAAGGTATGTATCATAATTTATATTAGCCAAGGGATTAACCTAACCAAACCCAACCAATACAAGTACTTGTATCATATCACGATAATTCTTGGCAGATTAACATACAATCTCTACGGTTAACCAGTTGGATGCCCACGTGTTCCGGCCCCCCAAGAAGCTCCCTCGCCCATCACCATGGAAAAAGAAGAAGAAGAAGAAGGAGATCAAGAAGGAGAAGAAGGAGTAAGCAGGCTACATACAGCGCACGTACCTTTTATTCCATACACACACACACTTGGGCGATTTCATAAAGTGTTCGGATGGATTGGGGGCCAAGATTTCAGGGCTCGCGTGCGAAGTTTGGGCATCTTGGCGCTAATTCATTGGAATAGCTTTGTGAATCCCCCTTACTGGTAACTGGTGTGTCGTGATATCATGGAATAGACAACATACTCTACTAGTGCAGTGTTTGAGTACTGGTGCATCACCACTGCACGGTATCATATGATCCTATCCTATCCCGTTCGCTTGCCGGTAAACAGCACTATCGGTAGTGGCCGGCGGGGTGTGGTACCGTGCGGTCTACCTTACCTTATTGCTTTTCCTCCCTCCCTTCCTTCCTTCCTTCCTTCTTTCGAGCCATGATCATAACGGGGGGGTTTGTTTTCTTTTTCTTTTTTCTTTTTTCTTTATGTCTTTCTTCTTTCCAGGTGGGAGGGGAAATACTTTTTTGAGTCTGTTGACAACGACGGTAAATGATTGTGGTGGTGGTTGGTGGTGGTGGTGATGGGGGCGGTGATGGGGGCATAAAGCATTTGTGGTAATTAGTGCGCTGCGGTACCGTATTCGCTTTGGTATCTCCGGTACAATGCAGCGCAGTGCAGTGCGGTATCGGTATCTACTCGAGTACACGTGTATTGGTAGTCCCTATCATACTGTAATACAGTACCTTCCTCCCGCTGTTGGACAGGCGGGACGGGCGGACGGGCGGACGGACGGGCGGGAGCGAGCGAGCGAGTTGACCGAGTGGAAGAGCAGGCGGACAACATTTATGACCTATGCGTGGCATGTAGCAGCTCTCTCCTCCTCTTCCTCCTCATCCGCCATCAGAATAAACTACGGTACCAGTTTTCTCGACAAATTCACAAAACATGTTATGATGTTGGCGAACCTCGGTGCCGACAATTTAGCCCCACACACTCTCGCTCTCTCTCTCTCCAAAATCACCATCGCCAAGCCACCCACGGAACCAAAACGACAAAAACAAAAAAAACTCGATTCTCTGGCACCCCGCGAAGCAGCTGCATGACAGCTTGCTTTTTTCTTTTCTTTTCTTTCTTCGTTTCAAACTTCTGTCCAGGTATGATGTGATGGTATCGGTGTGGTGCTGTGGGTCGGGTATTCTGGCATTGAGCTTTCTCGGGAGGAGGTTTTTTTTTCCATATATATTATTATTCAGAGGATAGAGTGATGGATGGTAGATGGATGGAGGAGGGACGAATGAATGAATGAATGAATGAACGAATGAATGATATTATGGTACGACTTCCTGAAGGGGAGAGTGGTGGTGTTATGATATCGGCATCGTAAGCTTCGTAAGCTTTTTGCGGACTGTGCGAGGAGCGTATCATAAGATACTGGGGGGGGGGTATTTTTCTTTTGTTCCTTCTTTTATTCTGAGAAAACCTTTTAAATACCATGCATTTTTGTGCATACCTTTCGGATACCATCCTTGGCCGAGACATACCATCCAAAAGGTTTCACATTACAACAAAAAGTAAACCATTCTCAGAGTTTCAGCAGC